>ERZ773202.37-NODE-37-length-144782-cov-5.820980_pt1 | contig 144782 bp, 144 predicted proteins | sample MGYA00580998_ERZ773202 | MGnify/ENA primary metagenome ERZ773202 (study PRJEB29015, sample SAMEA2737803) | human gut metagenome | biome: human gut; feature: human-associated habitat; material: faeces | place: China | collected 2012 ...
GACTGGCAGGGGCTGGTTGCCCGCCAGCAGCGCGACCCGCTGCTGATTTGCGGCCACAGCGATTTCACCGCTATCCAGTCGGGCCTGCTGGCCATGGGCAACGTCATCACCTTCAGCGGGCCAATGCTCGCCGGCAACTTCGGCGCGGAGACCCTCGACCCGTTTACCGAGCACCATTTCTGGCAGGCGCTACGCCAGCCGGAATTCACCCTCGAATGGCCGGGCGAAGGGCCGAACTGCCGGGTGGAAGGCACCCTGTGGGGGGGAAATCTGGCGATGCTGACCTCGCTTATCGGCACGCCGTGGCTGCCGGCGATCCGCGACGGCATCCTGGTGGTGGAGGATATCAACGAGCACCCGTTCCGCGTCGAGCGCATGCTGCTTCAGCTGTTGCACAGCGGCGTGCTGGCGGCGCAGAAAGCGGTGATCTTCGGCAGCTTCACCGGCAGCGCGCCGAACGACTATGACGCGGGATACGATTTGCCGCAGGTCTTTGATTATCTGCGCCAGCAGCTATCCCTGCCGCTGATTAGCGGACTGGAGTTTGGCCACGAGCAGCGCACGGTGACCCTGCCGCTGGGCGCCCGCGCGCGCCTGGTGAATCAGGCGGCGGCCACCACCCTGACGATCGGCGGCCATCCGGTGCTGACAGAATAAATTTCCCGAACGCATAGGCGGATCCCCTGCGAATTGTTAAAATAGTGTCACTTTTAGCCATTTTTTCACGCCAGTCAGGGAGTACGTGAACATTGGACGCCGCTGCGGTCATTAGTCTGTTTATTCTGGGTTCTGTTTTAGTAACCTGCAGTATCTTATTGAGCTCCTTTTCTTCGCGCCTTGGCATCCCGATTCTGGTCATCTTTCTGGCCATCGGGATGCTGGCAGGCATTGACGGCATCGGCGGCATCCCCTTCGACAATTACCCCTTCGCCTATATGGTGAGTAACCTGGCGCTGGCGGTGATCCTACTGGACGGCGGGATGCGCACCCAGGCCAGCTCCTTTCGCGTCGCGCTGTGGCCCGCGCTGTCGCTGGCGACGGTTGGGGTGCTGATCACCTCGGCGCTGACCGGGATGATGGCGGCCTGGTTGTTCAAGCTGGATCTGATCGAAGGCCTGCTGATCGGCGCCATTGTCGGCTCCACCGACGCCGCGGCGGTCTTCTCGCTGCTCGGCGGCAAGGGGCTCAACGAGCGCGTCGGCTCGACGCTGGAGATAGAGTCAGGCAGTAACGACCCGATGGCGGTCTTCCTGACCATCACCCTGATCGAAATGATCCAGCAGCACCAAACCGGCCTCAGCTGGATGTTCGCCGTGCATATCATTCAGCAGTTCGGCCTCGGGATCGCCATCGGCCTCGGCGGCGGCTACCTGCTGCTGCAGATGATTAACCGCATCGTGCTGCCCGCCGGCCTCTATCCGCTGCTGGCGCTGAGCGGCGGGATCATGATTTTTGCCGTCACCACCTCCCTCGACGGCAGCGGTATCCTCGCCGTCTATCTCTGCGGCTTTCTGCTGGGCAACCGGCCGATCCGCAACCGGCACGGCATCCTGCAGAACTTCGACGGCCTGGCGTGGCTGGCGCAGATCGCCATGTTCCTGGTGCTGGGCCTGCTGGTGACGCCCTCCGACCTGCTGCCGATCGCTATCCCGGCGCTGCTGCTGTCGATGTGGATGATATTCATTGCCCGGCCCCTGTCGGTGTTTGCCGGCCTGCTGCCGTTTCGCGGCTTTAACCTGCGCGAACGGGTGTTTATCAGCTGGGTTGGCCTGCGCGGCGCGGTGCCCATTATTCTCGCGGTGTTCCCGATGATGGCCGGCCTGGACAACGCCCGCCTGTTCTTCAATGTCGCCTTCTTCGTGGTGCTGGTGTCGCTGCTGCTGCAGGGCACTTCGCTGTCGTGGGCGGCGAAAAAAGCCAAAGTGGTGGTGCCGCCCATCAGCTGGCCCATCTCCCGCGTCGGGCTGGATATTCACCCGGAAAACCCGTGGGAGCAGTTTGTCTACCAGCTGGGGGCCGATAAGTGGTGCATCGGCGCGGCGCTGCGCGACTTGCACATGCCACCGGAGACGCGGATTGCCGCACTGTTTCGCAACAATGTCCTGCTGCACCCCACCGGCAGCACCCGCCTGCGGGAAGGCGATATCCTGTGCGTTATTGGTCGGGAGCACGACCTGCCGGCGCTGGGCAAAATGTTCAGCCAGTCGCCGCCGGTGGCGCTCGATCAGCGCTTTTTCGGCGACTTCATTCTTGATGCTGAGGCCCGCTTCGCCGATGTGGCGCAAATCTACGGTCTCGACGGCGGTGAGGAGTTCCGCGAGCATCAGCAGTCGCTCGGGGAAGTGGTGCAGCAGCTGCTGGGCGCGGCGCCGGTGGTGGGCGACCAGGTGGAGTTCGCCGGGATGGTGTGGACGGTAGCTGAAAAAGAGAACGATCACGTGCTGAAGGTTGGGGTGCGGGTCGCGGAAGACGAGGCGGAGTGATCCGCCCCGGAATAGGTTACAGGGTCACAACTGGCACCCGCGGCGCCAGGGCGCACATCAGCTCATAGCCGACGGTGCCGCTGCTGGCCGCCACGTCGTCGATTTTAATCTCTTTGCCCCACAGCTCGACCGGCGCGCCGATCCCGGCCTGCGGACAAGGCGTTAAATCGACCGCCAGCATATCCATCGATACGCGTCCAACGGTGGTGGTGCGTACGCCATCCACCAGCACCGGCGTGCCGCTCGGCGCCACCCGCGGATAGCCATCGGCATAGCCGCAGGCGACGATGCCGATCCGCTGCTCCTGGGTGGTGCGGTACAGGCCGCCATAGCCAATCGCCTCGCCGGGACGCAGGTTCTGCACGCCGATGATCTCGCTGCGCAGCGTCATCACCGGCTTCAGCCCGGTGTTGGCGATGTCCTGCCACTGCCCGGAAGGCGACGCGCCATACAGCACGATGCCTGGACGAACCCAGTCAAAATGCGCTTCCGGATGCCAGAGGGTCGCCGCCGAGTTGGCCAGCGAGCGCGGGCAATCCAGCCCCTCCGCCGCCTGTTCGATACGGCGCATCGGCTCGACAATTCCCTGCGGGTTCTCAGCCTCCGCGAAGTGCGACATCAGCGTCATCTCGCCGACGTTGCTTATCGCCCGCAGCTGCTGCCAGACGGTGTGGACCCGCTCAGGCATAAAGCCCAGCCGGTTCATGCCGCTGTTCACCTTGAGATAGATATCCAGCGGCGCGCGCAGCTTCGCCTGTTGCAGGGCCTTAATCTGCCAGTTGCTGTGGACGCTGGTGGTTAAACGATATTGATCCAGCACCGCCAGCTCATCGGCATGGAAGAAGCCCTCCAGCAGCAGGATCGGGCCTTTCCAGCCCTGCTCGCGCAGCAGGATCGCCTCTTCCAGGTTGAGCAAGGCGAAACCATCCGCCGCGCTTAACGCACTCCATACGCGCGCCACGCCGTGGCCGTAGGCGTTGGCCTTGACCACCGCCCACAGGCGCGACCCGGGGGCCGCGCGACGCACTATCTGTAAATTCTGCCGCAAGGCCAGCAGGTCGATGCTGGCCACTACCGGACGGGTCATGCAAGCTCCTTAGTTGTGTGCGCCGTGCAGGTGCTGCGGGCGCGCCGGGGTAAAACCGGGGCTGTAGCGGGCAACCGCCAGATCGTCGTAAGGGATCGCCGGCGTGCGGCCGGAGATCAGATCGCTGATAAGCTGCCCGGAGCCGCAGGCCATGGTCCAGCCAAGCGTGCCGTGGCCGGTGTTGAGCCACAGATTTTTATACGCTGTGCGGCCGACCACCGGCGTGCCGTCCGGCGTCATCGGCCGCAGGCCCGTCCAGAACGTCGCCTGCTCCACGTGGCCGCCGCGCGGGAACAGATCGCGCACCACCATCTCCAGGGTTTCGCGACGCGGCTGCAGCAGCGCTTTGTTAAAACCGACGATCTCCGCCATGCCGCCGACCCGAATGCGCTGATCGAAGCGGGTGATGGCGATTTTGTAAGTCTCATCAAGGATAGTTGAAACCGGCGCGCCGTCCTCCTGAGCGATCGGAATAGTCAATGAGTAGCCTTTCAGCGGGTAGACCGGTATATCCACCAGCCCTTTAAGCATCGCCGTCGAGTAGGAGCCGAAGGCCATCACATAGGCGTCGCCCTTGATAATCTCATCGCCGCATTTCACCCCGGCAATGCGATCGCCCTCGTGCAGCAGCGCATCCACTGCGGTGTTGAAGCGGAAGGTCACGCCGGCCTGCTCCGCCATCGCCGCCAAACGGGTGGTAAACAGCTGGCAGTCGCCGGTTTCATCATTTGGCAGACGCAGGCCGCCGGTCAGTTTGTGGCTGACCTCCGCCAGCGCCGGCTCCACCTCCGCCAACCGCTTCGCTTCCAGCAGCTGATACGGCACGCCGGCGTCCTCCAGCACCGCGATGTCGCGGGTGGCATTTTCATACTGTTTGGCGGTACGGAACAGCTGCAGCGTCCCGCCCTGGCGCCCTTCATACTGAATGCCGGTGGTGTCGCGCAGCGCCTTCAGGCAGTCGCGGCTGTACTCCGCCAGGCGCACCATACGGCCTTTGTTCTCCATATAGTGGCGGGTGTCGCAGTTGCGCAGCATCTGCCACATCCACTTCAACTGGAACGAGGTGCCGTCAAGACCGATCGCCAGCGGCGCATGGCGCTGAAACATCCATTTGATCGCCTTCAGCGGCACCCCCGGCGCCGCCCAGGGCGCCGCATAGCCGGGAGAAATCTGCCCGGCGTTGGCCGCGCTGGTCTCCTCTGCCGGACCGGGCTGACGGTCGATGACCGTCACGTCATGACCCGCCTGACTCAAATACCACGCGCTGGCTACCCCAACCACCCCACTTCCCAGTATGACGACACGCATAGCGACTCCGTAACAGTTAAAGAACAATCATCTAATTACAAATTGATAACTCAGTTGAAAATATTATTCAACATACGCTTTATTTATGGTGACTTAACTCACAGCAAACCGCACCAGCCCTGCGATGTGAGATTTACGATCTCATGCTGCGCTTTATTTTTACCCAGCATTAAATTCTGCAAACAAGGCAAAAAAACGGCTTTGAGATGGGGAAATCGCGAAGAAAAGCGATTGGCGTACAGCACAGTTTGCTGCACCGTGTTCTATGCTTGTTTAGAGGTTTTCCGTTCAGAGAAAACCAACAACAACGAGGGCGCGCTAATGGCTACGATTGACTCTATGAACAGGGACACCACCCGTTTAAGCGATGGACCCGACTGGACGTTCGAGTTACTGGAAACCTACCTGGCCGAAGTGGACCGGGTCGCCAAGCTCTATCGTCTTGACACCTACCCGCACCAGATCGAAGTCATTACTTCCGAGCAGATGATGGACGCCTACTCCAGCGTCGGCATGCCCATCAACTATCCGCACTGGTCGTTTGGCAAAAAATTTATTGAGACCGAGCAGGCCTATAAGCACGGTCAGCAGGGTCTGGCGTATGAGATAGTCATCAACTCCAACCCCTGTATCGCCTACCTGATGGAGGAAAACACCATCACCATGCAGGCGCTGGTGATGGCCCATGCCTGCTACGGGCATAACTCGTTTTTTAAAAATAACTATCTGTTTCGCAGCTGGACCGACGCCAGCTCGATCATCGACTATCTGATCTTTGCCCGTAAGTACATCACCGAGTGCGAAGAGCGCTATGGCGTCGACGAAGTAGAGAAACTGCTCGACTCCTGCCACGCGCTGATGAACTACGGCGTCGACCGCTATAAACGTCCGCAAAAAATCTCTCTGCAGGAGGAGAAAGCGCGGCAGAAAAGCCGGGAAGAGTATCTGCAAAGCCAGGTGAATATGCTGTGGCGCACCCTGCCGAAGCGCGAAGAGGAAAAAGCGATTGAATCGGCTCGTCGCTACCCTTCCGAACCGCAGGAGAACCTGCTGTACTTTATGGAGAAGAACGCCCCGCTGCTCGAACCGTGGCAGCGCGAGATCCTGCGCATCGTGCGTAAAGTCAGCCAGTATTTCTACCCGCAGAAACAGACCCAGGTGATGAACGAGGGGTGGGCCACCTTCTGGCACTACACCATCCTCAACCATCTCTACGATGAAGGGAAAGTGACTGAGCGCTTTATGCTGGAGTTTCTCCACAGCCATACCAACGTAGTGTTCCAGCCGCCGTACAACAGTCCGTGGTACAGCGGGATTAACCCCTACGCGCTGGGCTTCGCCATGTTCCAGGACATCAAGCGCATCTGTCAGTCGCCCACGGAAGAGGATAAGTACTGGTTCCCCGATATCGCCGGTTCTGACTGGCTGGAAACGCTGCATTTCGCCATGCGCGACTTTAAGGATGAAAGCTTTATCAGTCAGTTCCTGTCGCCGAAGATCATGCGCGATTTCCGCTTCTTTACCGTGCTCGACGACGATCACAACAATTATCTGGAGATCTCGGCGATTCACAACGAAGAGGGTTATCGCGAGATCCGCAATAAGCTCTCCGCGCAGTATAACCTCAGCAATCTTGAGCCGAATATCCAGGTGTGGAACGTTGACCTGCGCGGCGACCGATCGCTGACCTTGCGCTATGTGCCGCACAACCGCGTCCCGCTGGACAAAGGCCGGCGCGAAGTGCTGAAGCATGTGCATCGTCTGTGGGGGTTCGATGTGCTGCTGGAGCAGCAGAACGCCGACGGCAGCATTGAGCTGTTGGACCGCTGCCCGGCGCGGCCGAACGCGCTATAGCATTGCGGGGCGAGTAAAATAGCAAGGGGGCCATTGGCCCCCTTGTTCTGTTTATCGATCGCGAAAAGCCTGCTTAACGCATATTCATGGCTAAATCACCGGGCAGCGATTTCTGCATCCGGTGCCAGATTTCGCCGCTGTCATGGCCGTAGCGACGAACCAGCTCGTAAACCTGGTCATGCAGACCGGCCTCACACACTTTCGCCAGCTGATGATAGAAACCGAGCGCCAGGCTGCGCGCTTCCGGGCTGGAGAAATAGTGGCGGCCGATGCGGGTATACAACCCCTTCATGCCGTTGAGGATCAGACCGTAGATCGGGTTGCCGGAGGCGAACGCCAGACCACGGAAAATATTATAATCAAGCTCGGCGAAGGCGTCGGCGTGATCCTCCACCTCCCGGGCGCTGTCCAGGACCGCCAGCGCTTTATCCGGATGCTGGCGAAACGCGGTGCGGATAAAAATCGTGGAAATGTTGGTGCGCACGGAGAGAAGATTATCAATCAGCTGCGGTACGCTGTCGTGATCGAGGCGCGCCAGCGTTTCGAGGATATTCAGGCCGGAGGTTTCCCAAAAGTTATTCACTTTAGTGGGCTTACCATGCTGAATGGTCAGCCAGCCGTCACGGGCCAGACGCTGCAATACTTCGCGCAGGGTTGTGCGGGTGACACCGATCAGCTCAGAAAGCTCGCGTTCAGCGGGGAGAATCGATCCGGGAGGGAAGCGGTTATTCCAGATACTCTCAATGATGTACTCTTCCGCGAAACCCGCAGGGCTCTGCGCCTTAATGACCATAGTAAGATTTCCATTACACAGCGTTACAATTGCACTCATCATACCAGAGCCGCTATAGCGCAGATAGCATGGCAAGTGAATTAAAAAGGGATCGCCGTTTCATTTTCCGCTTTTACTTTGCGCTTTTCCTTATCTTCACAAACCGCCAGCGCGGCGCGAAGAAAGTTGCTTCTCATTTTGCTCAACTGGTACTCTTGCCAATCGTTATGCACAAAACCATGCACTCATTGACGGGGAAGGATTCTGTCGTGGAAATTTCTTATGGCCGCGCGCTGTGGCGCAATTTTCTTGGCCAGTCGCCGGACTGGTACAAGCTGGCATTAATCATTTTCTTAATCGTAAATCCGCTGGTGTTCGCCGTGGCGCCCTTTGTCGCCGGCTGGCTGCTGGTGGTCGAGTTTATCTTTACCCTTGCCATGGCGCTGAAGTGCTATCCGCTGCTGCCGGGTGGTCTGCTGGCTATCGAGGCGCTGCTGATCGGCATGACCAGCCCGGCGCACGTGCGGGAAGAGATCGCCGGCAATCTGGAAGTGCTGCTCCTGCTGATGTTCATGGTGGCGGGTATCTACTTTATGAAACAGCTTTTGCTGTTCGTGTTTACGCGCCTGCTGCTGGGGATCCGCAGCAAAATGCTGCTATCGCTGGCCTTCTGCCTGGCGGCCGCCTTCCTCTCGGCCTTTCTCGATGCGCTGACGGTGGTGGCGGTAGTGATCAGCGTCGCCGTCGGGTTCTACGGCATCTATCACCGCGTCGCCTCGGCGCGCCCGGACGATAGCGACCTGCTCGATGACAGCCATATCGAGCAGCACTACCGTGAGGTGCTGGAGCAGTTCCGCGGCTTTCTGCGCAGCCTGATGATGCACGCCGGCGTCGGGACCGCGCTCGGCGGCGTCATGACCATGGTCGGCGAGCCGCAAAACCTGATTATCGCCAAAGCCGCGGGCTGGCATTTTGGCGAGTTCTTTCTTCGCATGGCGCCCGTGACCCTGCCGGTGATGGTCTGCGGTCTGTTAACCTGTCTGCTGGTTGAAAAGTATCGCCTGTTTGGCTACGGCGAACCGCTACCGCCGACGGTGCGCAAGGTGCTGCAGGAGTTTGACGATCGCAGCCGCGCCCAGCGCAGCCGTCAGGAGCGACTGCGGCTGATTGCCCAGGCGCTCATTGGCGTTTGGCTGATCGTGGCCCTGGCTTTTCACCTGGCTGAGGTCGGCCTGATTGGCCTGTCGGTGATCATCCTCGCCACCACCTTTACCGGCGTTACCGATGAGCACGCCATTGGCAAGGCGTTCACCGAGGCGCTGCCCTTTACCGCGCTGCTGACGGTCTTCTTCTCCATCGTCGCGGTTATCATCGATCAGCAGCTGTTCACGCCGGTCATCGAGTTTGTCCTGCAGGCCTCGCCGCACGCGCAGCTGTCGCTGTTTTATCTGTTCAACGGCCTGCTGTCGTCCATTTCGGATAACGTGTTTGTCGGCACGGTCTACATCAACGAAGCGAAAGCGGCGCTCGAACATGGCGCCATCAGCCTGCCCCAGTTTGAGATGCTGGCGGTAGCGATCAACACCGGCACCAACCTGCCCTCGGTGGCCACCCCGAACGGCCAGGCGGCGTTTCTCTTCCTGCTGACTTCCGCCCTGGCGCCGCTTATTAGGCTCTCTTATGGCCGTATGGTGTGGATGGCGCTGCCCTACACCATCGTACTGACGCTGGTCGGCCTGTTATGCGTCGAGTTCACCCTGATGCCAGTCACCGACTGGCTGCTGGCGCACGGCTGGCTGGTGACGCCCACCCTGCCCTGAGTCAGTTTTTGCCCGGGTTCGCCCGGGCGCATCAATAACCCGTTACGGAATATTTTCCGCCGCGCCTCTGGCGTCGGTTCGGTTTTCGTTTACACTGCCATGATTTAGCATCTTCCAGGGAAATGATTATGTTGCAATATTTAAACCAGTGCTCAAGAGGACGCGGTGCCTGGCTCCTGATGGCGTTGACCGCTTTTATTCTCGAACTTGTCGCGCTGTGGTTCCAGCACGTGATGCTGCTGCAGCCGTGTGTCATGTGTATTTACGAACGCTGCGCGCTGTTCGGCATCATGGGCGCGGGACTGGTGGGCGCTATCGCTCCCAAAACGCCGCTGCGCTATGTCGCCATGGCAATCTGGTTGTACAGCGCGATACGCGGACTACAGCTGGCGTGGGAGCATACGATGATCCAGCTGCACCCTTCACCGTTCCAGACCTGCGATTTCGCCGCCCGCTTCCCAACCTGGCTGCCGCTGGATAAATGGCTGCCGCAGGTTTTCGTTGCGTCCGGAGACTGCTCAGTACGTCAGTGGCAGTTCCTGTCGCTGGAGATGCCGCAATGGCTGGTGGGGATTTTCGCCGCCTATCTGCTGGTCGCTATTCTGGTGATCGTTGCTCAGCCTTTCAAAGCGAAAAAACGCGATCTGTTTGGTCGTTAAGCCGCGGCAAGTCCAGCCCATAATGAAACGCCCTGCGGGGCGTTTTTTTATGGCTCCTGCGCATCGCTGAATCGTTTCATGTCTATGGTTGACCACAGCCACCAAAAGGCGCATATTAAATACATCTTTTAAAACCCCACAGGAGCTCACATGTCATCTTTACTGATCCCCGCAGACTGGAAAGTTAAACGCTCCACCCCATTCTTTACCAAAGAGAATGTCCCTGCCGCCCTGCTGAGCCACCACAACACCGCGGCTGGCGTCTTCGGCCAGCTGTGCGTCATGGAGGGAACGGTGACCTATTACGGTTTTGCCAATGAACAGGCGACGGAGCCGGAGAAAAAAGTTGTGATTCATGCCGGGCAGTTTGCTACCAGTCCGCCGCAGTACTGGCACCGCGTCGAACTCAGTGATGACGCCCGCTTCAATATTCACTTCTGGGTGGCGGAAGAAACCGACGGTGAAAACGGGCTGTTCCACGCGAAGAAAGCGTGACGGCGCTTAGCGCGCCCTGTCAGGCAGATTAAGGATATGGTCCTGCCAGTCGACCACTGTGGACTCAGGCACAGCAATATGGCGAACGGAGATGCGTTCGCCGTGCATCGCCGCTTTTGAGCCAGTCAGCAGCGGGTGCCAGGCCGGCAGAGGCTTGCCTTCCGCCAGCAGGCGATAGGCACAGGTCGGCGGCAGCCATTCGAAGGTCGGCAGATTTTCGCGGGTAAGCTTGATGCAGTCCGGCTCATACTCAAAGCGACGCGCGTAGTTACGACACTGGCAGGTTTTGATATTGAGCTGACGACAGGCGACGTTGGTGAAGTAGATCTCGTCAGTGTCTTCATCCATCAGCTTGTGCAGGCAGCACTGGCCGCAGCCGTCACACAGCGATTCCCACTCCGCGTCGCTCATGTCATCCAGTGTTTTTTGTTGCCAGAAAGGTTGTTCGCTCATCGGAGTGTCCGTCGTTGCCAGTTAAGGGTGCACCTTATAACCAGTCTGGCACGCCGATGCAAGTTTTGCCGCCCCAAAAGGCGGCAAATAGCGCTTACAGCACGCGGGTAGTGAGCGCCAGGCCGTTGAAGCCGACCTCCAGCTCGTCACCGCTGTGCAGCGGCCCCACGCCTTCCGGGGTGCCGGTGAGGATCACATCCCCGGCTTTGAGGGTAAAGAAGCGCGACATATAGGCGATCAGCGGCACAATCCTATGGATCATGTCGGCAGTGGTGCCCTGCTGGCGCACTTCGCCATTAATCTTCAGACTTAACGACGTATTCTGCGGGTCGCCGTGGAACTCAGCGGCCGGGATAAAGCCGGAGATCGGACAGGCGTTATCGAAGCCTTTGGCCTTCTCCCAGGGTTGTCCCGCTTTTTTCATTTTCGCCTGCAGGTCGCGCAGCGTGAGATCCAGCGCGACGCCATAGCCGGCAATCCCTTTCAGCACATGCTCTTCCGTCGCCTGACGCAGCGTGCTGCCGATAAGCACCGCCAGCTCGACTTCGTGATGCACCGAGCCCAGCCCCTCAGGAAGCACCAACGGCTGACGAAGATCGCACAGCGCAGTCTCAGGTTTAATAAACAGCACCGGCTCTTCCGGCGTCGCACTGCCCATTTCCTTGATGTGTTTCGCATAATTACTGCCGACGCACACTACTTTGCTTACTGGATAATCCAGAAGCGCACCCTGCCAGTTATGATGTTGGTACATTATTTTCCCTCGTGGGTTAATCGGATTGTTTCCCCTGTTCCGCCAGGTGTTTCTTTAGTAGATTTTCAGACGGCGGAGGCAGTTGCAGGTAATAGCCCTGTTCGCTTAACGCCTGTTTCACTTTTTCCAGATCGGCGTTAACCAGTTTTTTGCGCCCATCCAGCGGCAGCAGCATCGCCATTTGCGGCGTGCCAAAGCTGCGCATTAGCTCGTCAGGAACGCGCGAGAAATCGTCCTTTTTTTCGACGTATAAATAGGTTTGTTCACGTTTAGTACTTCGATAGATCACACAAAACATAGTTTTACTCGGAATTAGACCCGTGGTCACTTGCCTCAATATATGAGTGACTATAACATGCCTTTTAGTCTTCGGAATATCACCGCACTTCGGCGGTTGATAAACAGCAAATTGAGTAAGGCCAGGATGTCAAATACGCCAATCGAACTTAAAGGCAGTAGCTTCACGTTATCTGTCGTTCATTTGCACGATGCAAATCCCGAGGTTATTCGTCAGGCGTTAGAAGACAAAATCGCCCAGGCTCCCGCCTTTTTACGTCATGCTCCGGTGGTGGTGAATATCGCCAGCATCGAGGAGGAGGTAGAATGGCGCGCCATCAACGAGGCTATCGCCGCGACCGGTTTACGTATTATGGGCGTTAGCGGATGCAAAATTCCGCGCCTGAAAACCGAAATCGACCGCGCCGGCATCCCGTTATTAACCGAAGGGAAAGAAAAAGCCTCTCGTCCGGCACCGTCCGACCCCACCCCGCCGCCGCCAGTTGCTAGTCAGATCACAAAAACGCGTTTGATTGATCAGCCGGTACGTTCCGGTCAGCGCATTTATGCGCCACACTGTGATCTTATTGTTACAAATCATGTGAGTGCCGGTGCGGAACTTATCGCTGACGGAAATATCCATGTATATGGCATGATGCGAGGACGCGCGCTGGCAGGCGCCGGTGGCGACAGAGACGCCCAGATATTTTGTACCCACCTTGCGGCGGAGCTGGTCTCCATCGCCGGGGAATATTGGCTGAGCGATAACATCCCGGCCGAATTTTATGGCAAAGCGGCGCGCCTGCGTTTAGGTGAAAGCGCTTTGGCAATTCAACCGTTAAATTAATCCCTTTTTAACAAGGAATTTCTATGGCACGCATTATTGTTGTGACTTCGGGTAAAGGGGGCGTTGGCAAGACCACCTCCAGCGCGGCCATCGCTACAGGTTTGGCCCAGAAGGGAAAGAAAACCGTCGTTATCGACTTCGACATCGGCCTGCGTAACCTCGACCTGATTATGGGCTGCGAACGTCGCGTCGTTTATGATTTCGTCAACGTCATTCAGGGCGATGCCACACTGAACCAGGCGCTGATTAAAGATAAGCGCACGGAAAATCTCTACATTCTCCCGGCTTCCCAGACCCGGGATAAAGACGCTCTGACTCGCGAAGGCGTCGACAAGGTTCTCGAAGAACTGAAGAAAATGGAATTCGATTTCATCGTCTGTGATTCCCCGGCAGGCATTGAAACCGGTGCGCTGATGGCGCTTTACTTTGCTGATGAAGCCATCATCACCACTAACCCGGAAGTCTCCTCCGTTCGCGACTCCGACCGTATCCTTGGCATTCTCGCCTCTAAATCCCGCCGCGCGGAAAATGGCGAAGAGCCAATCAAAGAGCATCTGCTGCTGACCCGCTACAATCCAGGCCGCGTTAATAAAGGCGATATGCTGAGCATGGAAGACGTGCTGGAAATTCTGCGCATCAACCTGGTAGGCGTGATCCCGGAAGACCAGTCAGTCCTGCGCGCATCCAACCAGGGTGAGCCGGTGATCCTCGATGCCGCCTCGGACGCAGGCAAAGCCTATGCCGATACCGTTGAACGTCTGCTCGGAGAAGAACGCCCTTTCCGCTTCATTGAAGAAGAGAAGAAAGGATTCCTCAAACGCCTGTTCGGAGGATAAATTATGGCTTTACTCGACTTTTTTCTCTCGCGAAAAAAGAACACGGCTAATATTGCGAAAGAACGCCTGCAAATCATCGTCGCCGAGCGCCGCCGCGGAGACGCGGAGCCGCATTACCTGCCGCAGTTACGCAAAGATATCCTGGAAGTGATCTGTAAATACGTACAGATCGACCCGGAGATGGTCAGCGTGCAGCTGGAGCAGCGGGACGGGGATATATCCATTCTTGAGCTGAACGTGACCCTACCCGAAACGGAAGAGTCGAAATCCTGACCTGTCGCGCTATCGCGAAAAAAAACCGGCTACGCCACGCGCCGCCGGTTTTTTAATGGTCTGAACCTGGCCGCGAACTAGCGCGGATAGTCGTTTAACAGCCTCTTCAGCCGCTCGGCCATCAGCTCCCCGCGCCAACCGGAAATCAGCTCAGGTTCACCGGCTTGCGTTTTCAGCTGCCAGTGCCAGTTCAGCAGCTGGTTGATCTGCCGACGCGACGCCAGCAGCTCCGCGCTTACGCCCATCTCCGTGCTCACTTCCTGCACCAGCGCTTTAATATCTTTAAAGACTTTGCGGTAGCCCGGCATGTCGATCAGGTTCTGCAGCGGCGCTGGCAGGGCCGACTCCGGCAGCGCCTGCGCTTTTTCGACCAGGCTAATCAGCGTTTTGCCGTGGAAGCGAATTTCGCTACCGGACAACCCGAGGCTGTCGAGCTCGCCCAGGCTGGTGGGCATATAGCGCGCCACGCTCCACAGATGCTCTTCCCGCACCACAAAGTTTACCGCCAGGTCGCGCTCGCGCGCTTTGCGCAGGCGCCACTCCGCCAACAGCTGCAGACAACCCAGCTGGCGGGTACGCAGCTGCCAGGCGTTGCCGATATCGCGCCAGGCCTCGGCCGGGTCGACCACCTCCTGACGACGCTGCTGCATCACGCGGCACTCGTCGAGCGCCGCCGGCAGCCAGCCAGCGCGATCGGTCTCCGCCATTAACTGGCTGGCGATCGGCAGCAGATACCAGACGTCGGCCGCGGCATATTCACACTGACGCTCAGTCAGCGGGCGCGCCAGCCAGTCGGTGCGGGATTCGCTTTTATCCAGCGCTACCCCGGAATACTCTTCCACCATCGAGGCGAAGCCCCAGGACATTGGGCGGCCGCAGAAGGCCGCCAGGATCTGGGTGTCAATCAGCGGCTGCGGCATCAGGTTAAATGCATTAAGGAAGACTTCTAAATCTTCGCTGCCGGCATGCAGGTATTTAGTCACATCCTGGTTGAGCAGCAGGTCGCGCATCGGCGCCCAGTCGTTAATCGTCAAGGGATCGATCAGAGAGACCTGCTGGCCGTCGAACAGCTGCAGCAGGCCCAGCTGCGGGTAATAGGTGCGGGTGCGGACAAATTCCGTATCCAGAGCGACGGCGGAGGCCGTGCTTGCCGCTTCGCAGACAGCGCGCAGGCCATCGTCGGTGGTGATCATCTGATAGTTCAAAGCATACTCTCTTAACTTGCGCCCATAAAAAACGCCGGCGTAGCCGGCGTCAGGCGACTCATTCGTTACTTAGCCTTTATTGTCCACTTTAGCGCGCGCTTCGTCACGCAGTTCTCGCCGCAAAATTTTCCCGACGTTGGATTTCGGCAGTTCGTCACGGAATTCCACCAGCTTCGGCACCTTGTATCCGGTCAAATGGCGACGGCAGAACGTAATCAGCGCCTCTTCGGTTAACGCAGCATCTTTCTTGACTACGAAAATCTTCACCGCTTCGCCGCTGCTGCCGGACGGCACGCCGATGGCCGCCACTTCCAGCACCCCGCTATGCTGCATGACCACATCTTCGATTTCGTTCGGATAGACGTTAAAACCCGACACCAGGATCATATCTTTTTTGCGATCGACGATGCGCAGGAACCCCTCTTCATCCATCACCGCGATATCCCCGGTGTGCAGCCAGCCGTCTTTGATAATCTCATCCGTCGCGTCAGGGCGCTGCCAGTAGCCCAGCATCACCTGCGGCCCTTTAATACAGAGCTCGCCCGGCTGACCCGGCGCCACTTCGTTATCATCATCATCCACCAGTTTGGCTTCGGTGGAGGGCACCGGCAGGCCAATGCTGCCGCTGTGGTAGTCAATATCGTGCGGGTTAACGCTGACCAGCGGGGAACACTCTGTCAGGCCGTAGCCCTCCAGCAGATATTGCCCGGTCAGTTTTACCCAGCGCTCGGCCACCGCCTGCTGCACCGGCATCCCACCGCCGGCGGACAAATGCAGCGAGGAGAAATCAAGCTGCTGGAACTCTTTGTTGTTCAGCAAGGCGTTGAACAGGGTATTGACCCCGGTCATGGCGGTAAAAGGATACTTCGCCAGCTCCTTCACCAGCCCGGGGATATCACGTGGGTTGGTGATCAGCAAATTTTGCCCGCCCAGTTCGATAAACAGCAGGCAGTTCATGGTCAGGGCGAAAATGTGATACAGCGGCAGCGCGGTCACCACGAACTCTTTGCCGCGATGCAGCAGCGGGCCGTAGGTGGCATTGACCTGCTCGAGGTTAGCCAGCATATTGCGGTGGGTTAGCATCGCACCTTTGGCCACGCCGGTGGTGCCCCCGGTGTACTGCAGAAACGCCAGATCTTCCGCAACGATCTCCGGCTTGACGTACTGCATGCGATAGCCGTGCTGCAACGCGCTGCGAAACGAGATGGCGTCCGGCAGGTGGTACTTCGGCACCAGGCGCTTAATGTACTTGACCACAAAGTTCACCAGCGTGCCTTTGGCGGTGGAAAGCTGGTCGCCCATGCGCGTCAGGATCACATGCTGGACCTGAGTTTTCGCCACCACTTTTTCCAGGGTATGGGCAAAGTTGGAGACTATGACGATCGCCGCCGCGCCGCTGTCGTTGAGCTGATGCTCCAGTTCGCGCGGGGTATATAAGGGGTTGACGTTAACCACGATCATCCCGGCGCGCAGGATGCCAAACAGAGCCACCGGATACTGCAGCAGGTTAGGCATCATCAGGGCCACGCGATCGCCCTTCTGTAACCCCAACCCCTCCTGAAGATAAGCGGCGAAGGCGCGACTACGCTCCTCCAGCTTACGGTAGGTCATCACTTCACCCATATTGATAAACGCCGGTTGGTCGGCGTAACGGGTGGTGGCATGTTCAAACAGTTCAACCAGGGATTGATAGCGGTCAGGATTTATCTCCGCCGGAACATCTGCGGGATAACGGTTTAGCCAAACCTTTTTCACTGCATCACCTCTGAAATAGTTATTCGTCGTCATCACAGCCCCTGGATAATACATTTTGTTAACATTATATTAACTCAGCGTACCAGTTTATTAATTAGGCAATGAGCAGGTTGCGAAGCGCGTCACTATTTTTTTTCTTATTCGACTGAAAACAAAGAAACAGCGGACCGGCCGCTGTTTCTTTGAACTAACATAAACAACAAAATCATTCGGTTACAACGTTTCTCACCTCAGCAGGGCCGGGATTGTACCAGCCCCAGCCGCCATAGCCGTAGCCCCAGGGGCGCGGACCCAGCATCCACGGGTCGATAGGTTGCGGAGGCATCACCACCTGCTGCACTACGTTCCAGCGCTTGTAGCCGGTGGCGTTCATTAGCATAAATTTATACGGCGTGCTGCCCACCTTGCCGTCAACCACCCCGGCGATCGGTCCGACCACGGTCACTAGTTGACCGCGGAAATCCACCGGATCGAGGAAGCCATTGACGTCAGCAAAAATCCTTCCGCGGGACGGCTCGCCCAGCACTGGCCGCGCGCCGCTGTCCAGCGGTACGGTGGCGATTTCTAAGCGGGTTTTCCCCTGCTGGTTTTGCACATTGACCACCTTACCGCCAAAGCGCGCTTCCTGGCCAACGTACAGCTGCGGGGCGTTCATCACCCGCACCAAATCCTGCTGCGGCGTCGGGCTGGTGCCTTTGATGGCATCCGGCACTGACACGCAGCCGCTTAGCGCAACGGCAACCGCCGCGGCTAACAGCCAGCGAACGCCCTGTTTTTGACCCGCCATGATGCGACTCCTTTTCTCAGTCTTCTTGTTACTGAGATTCACTCGCGGCCTGGAAGTTTCTTCCACGCCACCTCGTTTCGCAAATAAACCGGCTCCGCTTTCTCCACGGCCACGGTTTTCCCCGCCGCCAGCAGGTAACAGGCTAACGGCAGCATATCCTCCGCCGCCGGCAATTCAATTTCGCCGCTGCTTAAGGTCAGTCCGCTCGCTTTCGCCAGATCCGGCCACGCCTGCCATCCGGTGCCGACGGTGGCCCATTCGCCGGAAAGCTGTGCCAGTCGTTCGGCTACCGCGTCCGGTTTGAGCACCGCTTCCGTCTCTTCGCCATGCCAGACGCCCTGCTCGTCGCGCTGGTACTCGGCCCAGTAGACTTCGCCCATACGCGCATCAATGGCCGCCAGCACACGGGTGGTGCCGGTTTTGCGCCAGGCGCCCTGCGCCATGGTGGCCAGCGTGGAAACGCCAATCATTGGCAGTTCGGCGCCCAGCGCCAGCCCCTGGGCGATACCGATGCCGATGCGCACGCCGGTAAAGCTGCCCGGACCGCGGCCAAAGGCCAGCGCGTCCAGCTCGCTCAGCGTGGTGCCGCTCTCGGTGAGGACCTCCTGCACCAGCGGCAGGATACGTTGGGTATGTTCGCGGGGACAAATTTCGAAATGAGCACTAAGGGTGCCATCATTCCACAGAGCCGCGGAGCAGGCCTCTGTGGCGGTATCGATAGCCAAAATTCGCATGGGTGGTCACGCTCTCGTTACATAGTTCAGGCCTTCAGGCAGCCTGCTTTCCGGCAAACGGCCAACCCGTCGCCATGCCGCCCGAAGTCTATTGGGAACCGCTAATTAACAAAATGGCGCGCAGCTTAACACATTTTAGTGCGGATTACCTTGCCGGCGGTACGGCGAGAAAGCGCACCGCCCGACGGATATCGCGGGTTCGCGGCGCCGGCGGCAGACTGGCCAGGAACACCGCGCCGTAGGGGCGCATCACCAGCCGGTTGTCGCAGATCACCAGCACCCCGCGATCGTCGATATCGCGGATCAGGCGACCCACCCCCTGCTTGAGGGTGATCACCGCATCCGGGAGCTGCACTTCATCGAAGGGATCGCCGCCGCGCAGCCGGCAATCTTCCATTCGCGCTTTTAGCAGCGGATCGTCCGGCGAGGTGAACGGTAGCTTATCGATAATCACCAGCGACAGCGCGTCGCCGCGCACATCGACTCCCTCCCAGAAGCTGCTGGTAGCCACCAGCAGCGCGTTGCCGGCGCTGACGAACTGCTGCAGCAGCTGGCCTTTACTGGTCTCGCCCTGCAGCAGCACCGGTAGCGTCATGGTGGCGCGGAACTGCTCCGCCAGATCGCGCATCATGGCGTGCGAGGTGCACAACATAAAGCAGCGACCATCGTTGGCCTCGATCAGCGGCTTGAGCATCGCCGCCAGGTGTCGCGCTGCGCCGGGCTGGTTCGGCAGGGGTAGGTTGCGCGGCACACAGAGCAGCGCCTGGTGCTGATAGTCAAAGGGACTCGGCAGCAGCAGAGTCTGCGCCTCGTCGATCCCCAGCCGGGCGGTAAAGTGATGCAGATCGTCGTTCACCGACAGCGTCGCCGAGGTAAAGATCCAGCTCCCCGACTTCTGCGCCATCACCTCTTTAAACTTCTCGGCCACGGTCAGCGGCGTCAGCGCGAGAGTAAAGTGGCGCGAGGTACACTCATACCAGTAGCTGTAGCCCGGCTGGTTGATCTCTTTCAACCGCTTCAGGCGCCCGCGATAGAGGGTGGCGCGCTCAAAAGCGGCGTCGAGCAGCGCCGAGCGACCCAGCGAAAGTTTGGCGACGTCATAGCATAGCTCGAGCGCGTCATCGAGCAGCAGCAGCGCTCGCTGAATGTGGCTGTCCGCCAGCAGCTCGCGCAGATTGCCGCGGTAGCCCGGGTCTCCCAGCTGCAGGCGGAAATCCTGCGCGCTTTGCGCCAGGCGGTCGGCGCATTTTTGCAGCTGCTGAGTGTCTTTCAGTTCGGTGCGGTAGGCAATGGTGATGTCTTTCGCCAGGTCCAGCAGCTGGCGGCTGGAGAGCGACTGGCCAAAGTACTGACTGGCGATATCCGGCAGCTGATGGGCTTCATCGAAGATCATCACTTCCGCCTCGGGGATCAGCTCGGCAAAGCCGCTCTCTTTGACCACCATATCGGCCAGGAACAGGTGATGGTTGACCACCACCACGTCGGCGTCCATCGCTTTTTTACGCGCCTTCACCACGAAGCAATCTTTATACAGTGGGCAGTCGCTACCGAGACAGTTATCGTTGGTGCTGGTCACCAGCGGCCAGGCCTGAGAGTCTTCCGCGACGCTGGCGCAGGTGCTGATATCGCCATCCTGGGTTTGATTCGACCAGGAGCGCAGGAGGATCACATCGCTGAGGGTTTGCACCGGCAGATCGCCGCCCGCCAGCGCCTGCTGCTCAAGACGTTCGAGACACAGGTAGTTGGAGCGCCCTTTGAGCAGCGCCAGTTTCCCGGTGAATTTGAGCGCTTTGGCGACGGTGGGCAGATCGCGGCTGTAAAGCTGATCCTGCAGCGCTTTCGAGCCGGTGGAGATAATCACCTTTTTTTTCGCCCGCAGCGCAGACGCCAGGTAAGCGTAGGTTTTACCGGTTCCGGTCCCCGCTTCCACCACCAGCGGCCGGGAGGCCTCAATCGCTTCGCTGACCGCCACCGCCATCTGGCGCTGCGGCTCGCGCGGTTTAAATCCCGGTATGGCTTTGGCTAGCTGGCCGTCTGCTGCAAAATCGTCGATCACATTGCCCCCTGGTTATTTGGACAGTGATTATGTCAGGGAGGACGGCGTTTCGCCAGTCCGGGTAGTGACGCGAGCGGCACATTATGGCAGTCTTGCCGCAGCCGAATGGAATGCTTAAAGAGGAAAAAGCAATGACAATTACGCGTATTGATGCCGAAGCCCGTTGGTCAGACGTGGTGATCCACAACCAGACCCTGTACTACACCGGCGTGCCGGCAAATCTCGATGCCGACGCTTTCGAGCAGACCGCCAATACCCTGGCGCAGATTGACGCAGTGCTGGAAAAACAGGGCAGCGACAAGTCGCGTATTCTTGACGCCACCATCTTCCTCGCCGATAAAAGCGACTTTGCGGCGATGAATAAAGCCTGGGACGCGTGGGTGGTGGCTGGTCACGCCCCGGTGCGCTGCACGGTGGAAGCGACGCTGATGAACCCGCAGTATAAAGTTGAGATCAAAATTATCGCCGCGGTGTAATTACTCGTCCTCATCCTCATCTTCAAAGCGCGCGACGATCTGCTCGCCGGTATGCGTTGCGCGCAGCTCTTCCGCCACCAGGGCAATCGCCTGGCCGCTGCTTACCCCCTGAGCCATTAGCTCATGGATACGTTCGACCGCTTGTTGCTGTTGCTCGTGGCTCAGCGAAGGTAAACCTGCAAACATCTTTTACTCCTGCTACATTGTGGGGCGTAATTATTTCACGCCGTCCCCGACTACGCCAGAGGGGCGGCAACGTTCAGGATCGAGAAAGATGTTGTCCCCCGCGATTATTACCCTGCCCTGGCGCCCGGATGCGGCCGAACACTATTTTGCGCCGTTAAGCGCCCTGCCCTGGGCGATGCTGCTGCATTCCGGCTTTGCCGACCATCCGCATAACCGCTTTGATATTCTGGTGGCTGCCCCGCGCGCCACGCTGCTGACGCGCGGTGAACAGACGTGGGTCGACGACGGCGAAACCGTTGTTGTCTCAGCGGAAGATCCGCTGCAGCTCCTGCAGCAGCAGTTGGATCGTCAGCCGTTCACGCCGCAACCCCATGACGATCTACCGTTTCTCGGCGGCGCGCTGGGATTATTCGGTTACGACCTGGGCCGTCGCTTTGAGCGTCTCCCTTCGCACGCGCAGGCCGATATCGCCCTGGCGGATATGGCGGTGGGGATCTATGACTGGGCGCTTATCGTCGACCACCAGCGCCAACAGATATCGCTGCTCAGCTATGACGACCCGCAGCAGCGTCTACAGTGGCTGGAGGCGCAAACGCCGACGCCGGGTGAAACCTTCGCCCTGACCTCTGCCTGGCAGTCAAATATGAGCCGCCAGCAGTACGGCGAAAAATTTCGCCAAGTACAGGCCTATCTGCACAGCGGCGACTGCTATCAGGTCAACCTCGCCCAGCGTTTTCAGGCCAGCTACGTCGGTGATGAATGGCAGGCCTTCCGCCAGCTGAACGCCGTCAACCGCGCCCCCTTTAGCGCCTTTATTCGCCTCGATGAAGGGGCGATTTTAAGCCTGTCGCCGGAGCGCTTTATCCAGCTGCGCCAGGGGGAGATCCAGACGCGGCCGATAAAAGGCACCCTGCCGCGGCTCGATTCGCCGCTGGCAGATGCGCAGCAGGCTGAGAAGCTGGCGAATTCGCCAAAAGATCGCGCCGAGAATTTAATGATTGTCGACCTGATGCGCAACGACATCGGCCGCGTCGCCGTCCCGGGCAGCGTGCGGGTCCCCGAGCTGTTCGTGGTGGAGCCGTTCCCGGCGGTCCATCATCTGGTCAGCACCATCACCGCCCGCCTGCCAATGACGCTGCACGCCAGCGACCTGCTGCGCGCCGCCTTTCCCGGCGGCTCGATCACCGGCGCGCCGAAAGTGCGGGCGATGGAGATTATCGATGAACTGGAGCCCCAGCGTCGCAACGCCTGGTGTGGGAGCATTGGCTACCTGAGCTATTGCGGCAATATGGATACCAGCATCACCATTCGCACCCTGACGGCATGGCAGGGACAGCTGTACTGCTCCGCCGGCGGCGGAATTGTGGCGGATAGCGAGGAAGCGGCGGAATATCAGGAAACTTTTGATAAAGTTAATCGTATCCTGCAGCAACTGGAGAACTAGACCATGGCGGATCGCGCCCTTAATCTGGATGATTTTCTGTCCCGCTTTCAGCTTCTGCGCCCGCAGCCTTCGCGCCATGCGCTCAATCAGCGGCAGGCGGCGGTGCTGGTGCCGATCGTGCGCCGGCCGCAGCCCGGCCTGCTGCTGACCCAGCGTTCGCCGCTGCTGCGCAAGCACGCCGGCCAGGTCGCCTTTCCCGGCGGCGCAGTAGATAATACCGACGCGACGCTTATCGCCGCCGCCCTGCGCGAAGCTCAGGAAGAGGTGGCGATCCCGCCGGAGGCGGTCGAGGTGATCGGCGTCCTGCCGCCGGTGGACAGCGTTACCGGCTTTCAGGTGACGCCGGTGGTGGGCATTATTCCCCCGGATCTGCACTATCACGCCAGCCAGGACGAAGTCTCCGCGGTATTTGAAATGCCGCTCGCCGAAGCCCTGCGCCTTGGGCGCTACCATCCGCTCGATATCCACCGCCGGGGCAACGACCACCGCGTCTGGCTCTCCTGGTACCAGCATTATTTTGTCTGGGGAATGACCGCCGGGATCATTCGCGAGCTGGCGCTGCAAATTGGCGCACGTCCTTAGCTATACTGATAATGAGAGGGCGCTCTCATTATTAGTAAAATCGCGGTTAGCCATTAGTTTAATTCATGTGAATAGTTGAACTGACAGGGCGCTTCCCTCTTACACTATGCGCAGTTATTACATCGTTACCGCACCCGCGGTAACCCTGTCAGGAGTATTATCGTGATTAGTCTATTCGACATGTTCAAGGTGGGGATTGGTCCCTCATCTTCCCACACTGTTGGCCCGATGAAGGCCGGAAAACAGTTCGTCGATGACCTGGTCGAAAAAGGATTGCTTAATGCAGTGACTCGTGTGGCGGTTGACGTCTACGGTTCACTGTCATTAACCGGCAAAGGCCACCATACGGACATCGCCATTATCATGGGACTGGCGGGCAATCAGCCCGATACGGTCGATATTGACGCGATCCCGGCTTTTATCCGTGACGTCGAAGCGCGCGGTCGTCTGCTGCTGGCCAACGGCCAGCACGAGGTCGACTTCCCGGCGGATGACGGCATGCGTTTTCGTAGCGACAACCTGCCGCTGCACGAAAACGGCATGACCATTCACGCCTGGGCCGGCGAGAAAGAGATCTACTGCAAGACCTACTACTCGATCGGCGGCGGCTTTATTGTCGACGAAGAGCACTTCGGCAAGGAAAACGCCAACGAACTGCAGGTGCCCTACCCATTTAAATCGGCGCAGGAAATGCTGGCCTACTGCAAAGAGACTGGCCTGTCGCTCTCCGGGATGGTGATGCAGAACGAACTGGCTCTGCACAGCAAAAAAGAGATCGAGGATTATTTCGCCAACGTCTGGCAGACCATGCGCGCCTGTATCGACCGCGGGATGAACACCGAGGGCGTGCTGCCTGGCCCGCTGCGCGTACCGCGTCGCGCCTCGGCGCTGCGTCGTCTGCTGGTGGCCAGCGATAAGCTCTCCAGCGATCCAATGAACGTTGTTGACTGGGTCAATATGTTCGCGCTGGCGGTCAATGAAGAGAACGCCGCCGGCGGTCGCGTGGTAACCGCGCCGACCAACGGCGCCTGCGGCATCGTTCCGGCGGTACTCGCCTATTACGATCACTTTATCGAGTCCGTCAGCCCGGAGATCTATATTCGCTACTTTATGGCCTGCGGGGCGATCGGCGCGCTGTATAAGATGAATGCGTCCATTTCCGGCGCGGAAGTCGGCTGTCAGGGCGAGGTGGGCGTCGCCTGCTCGATGGCGGCGGCGGGCCTGGCTGAACTGCTCGGCGCCAGCCCGGAACAGGTTTGCGTGGCGGCGGAGATCGGCATGGAACACAACCTCGGCCTGACCTGTGATCCGGTCGCCGGCCAGGTGCAGGTGCCATGCATTGAACGTAACGCCATCGCCTCCGTCAAGGCGATCAACGCCGCGCGAATGGCGATGCGCCGCACCAGCGAACCGCGCGTCTCGCTCGATAAGGTGATCGAGACCATGTATGAAACCGGTAAAGACATGAACGCCAAGTACCGCGAAACCTCGCGCGGCGGCCTGGCGATTAAAGTTCAGTGTGACTAAACTATTCGTGTCCCTCTGCGCCTGCAAAGCGCGCAGGGGGTTAACCCTGGTGACTGAAATCTCCCTGATGCGCCTTCAACGGCGCATTTTCTTTTTTCTATACCTGGCGATATTCTGCCACTACACTTGCTCTATAAAATAAGCCACGCTTAACCACTCGTCCTGTCGACAGGGTGTCGCACATGCAGACTGCACAAAAAGTCATTACGGCCTATCGTCACAAACGCATTATTGTCTGCCTGCTGGTAGCCCTGGCGACCCTGGGCGCCACATTAGCCATCCGATTTATTTCGCAGCGCAGCGTAAATGAAGATTATATTCGCACGGCCGCCAGCCAACGGGTGGCGGCGCTCAATGACATCTTGCGCCCGCTAAGCGCGCAGCGAGCCACCCTGCTCCCTCTGGTGGGCAAACCCTGCCCTGATATCCATCTGACGCTGCGCAAAATGGCGGCCTCATTGCAAACCATTCGTTCCGTCGCCCTCGTCACGTCAGGTATCGTTTACTGTTCCAGTATTTTTGGCCCGCGACAGGCAGACTTACATCGCCTGCAGCCCGCGCTTCCTGCGCCCCGCCCTCTGCTGCTCTTCTCGAACGACAGCTCCTTGCTCAAAGGCTCGCCGGTACTGATCCAATGGTATCCAGCCGCGGAGAGCGGCCTGGACGGCGTGATGCTGGTGGTGAATATTGAGCTGCTGGGAACCTTAATTCTTAATGAAAAATCGGCCCTGATCAGCGACGTCAGCCTGCAGGTTGGCGATCGTTATTTTAGCAGCCGCCATGGGCTTCTCGAAAAAGCGCATGTCCCGCAGGGCACGGTGATTTATCGCCAGCGCTCTACGGAGTTTCCGTTTACTGTCAATATTAACGGCCCTGGCGCCTCGGCGATTGCGCTTGAGGAGCTGCCCGGCGAGCTGCCGCTGGCGCTGATTTTTAGCCTGCTAATGACCGGCATCGCCTGGCTGGCCACCGCCGGCAGAATGAGTTTTTCGCGGGAAATAAGCCTTGGCATTTCGGCCCGGGAGTTTGCCCTCTGGTGCCAGCCGCTGCAGGATGCGCGCAGCGGCCTCTGCTGCGGGGTGGAGATCCTGCTGCGCTGGAATAATCCCCGCCGTGGGACGATTTCGCCGGAGGTATTTATCCCCATCGCCGAAGGCAATAATCTGATCATCCCTCTCACCCGCTATGTGATTGCCGAAACCGCTCGCCGCCTGGACGCTTTTCCTCGCGACCGCCATTTTCACATCGCGATCAATGTCGCCGCGCGCCATTTCGCTAACGGACTCCTGCTGCGCGACCTGCACAATTACTGGTTCAGCGTGGATCCGGTGCAGCAGCTGGTGGTCGAGCTAACCGAACGCGATGTCCTGCAGGATGGCGACCAGCATATGGCCGAACATCTGCACTTTAAAGGCGTACAGCTGGCGATCGATGATTTTGGTACCGGCAATACTTCGCTCTCATGGCTGGAAAAGCTGCGCCCGGACGTCCTGAAGATCGACCGCTCGTTCACCAGCTCGGTCGGCATAGATAGCGTAAACGCGACGGTGACAGATATTATTATCGCCCTCGCCAACCGCCTGCATATTGTTACCGTTGCCGAAGGGGTGGAGACGCTGGAGCAGGAAAGCTACCTGCGTAGCCACGGCGTCGATGTGCTGCAGGGGTTTTATTATGCGCGGCCGATGCCGGTGGAGGCGTTCCCGGCGTGGCTGGCCAGCAGGGAGGAGAGTGAGAGTGAGGGTGAGAGCGAGACGACAGAATAACTCGCCGGCCGCAGCGGCCGGCGAGCCTGGCGATTACTCTTCTTCGTCGCTCGGCGGACGAGTGACCACCGCGCGCACCAGATCGACCCGGTAATCATTCGCTTCCACTACGGTAAAATGCAGCGGCGGAAGCGACACGACGTCGCCAATGCGCGGGATATGACCATTGGCGGAGATCACCAGCCCGGCAACGGTGGCAATATCCTCATCGTCATTGATCAGTGGATCCAGCCCCAGCGCCTGCTGCAGCGCATGCAGGTCGGTCGACCCCTTAATAAGCCAGCCATCGCCATCGATGACAATCTCTGGCGTCTCATCAGCGTCCGGGAATTCACCGGCGATGGCTTCAAGGACGTCCAGCGGCGTGACCAGCCCCTGCACCACGCCAAATTCATTAGTTACGATGACGAAGCTGCCGCGCGCCCGACGCAGGACCCCGAGCAGATTGATCGGGTCCAGCGTTTCCGGAACGACAATTGCCGGGGAGGCAGAAGCCAGCGCCGCGACGTTTTCCCCCGACTCCAGGGCCACCAGCATCTCTTTCGCCCGCACGATACCAATGATTTCATCCAGCTCTCCGCGGCAGACCGGGAAGAGGCTGTGCGGCGACGACAGCAGCTGACGACGAATTTCATCTTCACTCTGCTCAGCGTCGACCCAGCTGATTTCTCCGCGCGGGGTCATGATGCTGCGCAGGGAGCGCTGGGCCAGGGTCAGCACGCCGTTAATCATGTAGCGCTCTTCTTCCGCAAAGGCGCCCTCAGGAACGGGCACCGCGGCTGGACTGTCTGCGTCATGGCTGACGGAGGCCTGTTTGCGGCCGCCCATCAGGCGCAGGATGGCATCCGCGGTCCGAGCGCGCAGCGGCAGCGTCGACTGGTGGCGAACAAAGTTACGGCGCGCCACCTGGTTAAAGAACTCGATAATGATCGAGAAACCGATCGCCGCGTACAGATACCCTTTCGGAATATGGAAGCCAAACCCTTCCGCCACCAGGCTCAGGCCAATCATCAACAGGAAGCTCAGACAGAGCACGACCACCGTCGGGTGCTGGTTGACAAAGCGCGTCAACGGCTTGGAGGCCAGCAGCATCAAGATCATCGCGATCACCACCGCCGCCATCATCACCGGCAGATGGTTAACCATCCCGACCGCCGTGATCACGGCGTCCAGGGAGAAGACGGCATCCAGCACCACTATCTGCAATACTACTACCCAGAAACTGGCATAGCCTTTACCGTGACCGGCATCGTGCTGGCGGTTTTCCAGCCGTTCATGCAGCTCGGTTGTCGCCTTAAACAACAAGAAGATCCCGCCGAGCAGCATGATGAGATCGCGCCCGGAAAAGGAGAAATCGGCGATGGTAATCAGTGGTTTCGTCAGCGTCACCATCCAGGAGATGACCGACAGCAGCCCCAGGCGCATCACCAGCGCCAGTGACAGGCCGATCAGACGCGCTTTATCGCGCTGCTTCGGCGGCAGTTTGTCCGCCAGGATGGCAATAAACACCAGGTTGTCGATACCGAGCACAATTTCCAGAACGATAAGCGTCAACAGGCCGGCCCAGATTGAGGGATCCATTAACAATTCCATGTACGACTCCGGTTTGCGGCAAGGTCAGTCATCGCCATGCCATGCAGGGGCGCGACACCAGGTGCTGAAAGAAATGCGGGATACGTAGAGGTGGCAATCAGATGCCAGAAAGTGAAAAGACGTCGATGACGGTCCATACTGCGGGCTATGCCCTATACTCCTGAGTAATTAAACGGAAGTTAAACATAGCAAAATATAGATCGAAATTGGAAATAATTTACCTGAATTTGCAATAACTAAGGCTATTTTTTGCGCTGCAAAATTATTCGCAGACGATACGTGATTAACGGATCTTCATCACATTAATTATTTTTTCACTGTCTAAAATAATTCGCGGTAGTAACTATTTTCTATCTTACACCCTAACTGAATCGATTTTGTCCTCAAGAGTGATTCAGGATGTATCAAAGCAGATGATGCATTCACGATAATAAAGGAGGTAGCAAGTGACGATTGCTATTGTAATAGGCACACATGGTTGGGCTGCAGAACAGCTGCTGAAAACAGCAGAAATGCTGTTGGGCGAGCAGGAAAACGTTGGCTGGATCGATTTCGTTCCGGGTGAAAATGCCGAAACGTTGATCGAGAAATACAACGCCCAGTTGGCAAAACTGGATACCAGTAAAGGCGTGCTATTTCTCGTCGATACATGGGGAGGCAGCCCTTTCAACGCTGCGAGCCGCATTGTCGTCGATAAAGAGCATTACGAAGTTATCGCCGGCGTCAATATCCCGATGCTGGTGGAAACCTTCATGGCCCGCGACGACGATCCTTCCTTTGATGAACTGGTCGCCTTAGCGGTTGAAACCGGCAGCGAAGGCGTGAAAGCGCTTAAAGCCAAACCGGTGGAAAAAGCGGCCCCTGCGCCCGCGCCTGCCGCAGCGCCAAAAGCCGCCGCACCGGCCAAACCCATGGGCCCGAACGACTACATGGTAATTGGCCTTGCGCGTATAGACGACCGTCTGATCCATGGTCAGGTCGCCACCCGCTGGACCAAAGAGACCAACGTTACCCGCATCATCGTTGTCAGTGATGAAGTGGCCGCGGATACCGTGCGTAAAACTCTGCTGACCCAGGTTGCGCCGCCGGGCGTCACCGCTCACGTGGTGGATGTGGCCAAAATGATCCGCGTCTACAACAACCCCAAGTATGCCGGACAGCGCGTTATGCTGCTGTTTACTAACCCGACCGACGTTGAACGTATCGTCGAGGGCGGCGTGAAAATCACCAGCGTCAACATCGGCGGTATGGCGTTCCGCCAGGGTAAAACCCAGGTTAACAACGCGATTTCAGTCGATGCCAAAGATATTGAGGCGTTTAAAAAGCTGAACGCCCGCGGTATCGAGCTGGAGGCACGTAAAGTGTCCACCGACCCGAAACTGAAAATGATGGATCTGATCGCTAAGGTTGATAAATAACCCGGCGGATCGCGCCCCAGTTTTCACTTTAAGACTTAATCAACAGGAGAAGTACAATGGAGATTACCCTTCTTCAGATTGTGCTGGTGTTCATCGTCGCGTGTATTGCGGGTATGGAGTCGGTACTTGATGAATTTCAGTTCCACCGTCCTCTGATCGCCTGTACGCTGATCGGCGCCGTTCTCGGCGATATGAAAACCGGTATTATCATCGGCGGTACGCTGGAGATGATAGCCCTGGGCTGGATGAACATCGGTGCGGCGGTAGCCCCTGATGCCGCGCTGGCGTCCATTATTTCCACCGTCCTGGTTATTGCCGGCCATCAGAGCATCGGCGCCGGTATCGCGCTGGCTATCCCGCTGGCGGCGGCAGGCCAGGTGCTGACCATCATCGTGCGCACCATCACCGTGGCCTTCCAGCACGCGGCGGATAAAGCGGCGGAGAATGGCAACCTGACCGCCCTGTCGTGGCTGCACGTCTCGTCCCTGTTCCTGCAGGCGATGCGTATCGCTATCCCGGCCGTTATCGTGGCGATTTCCGTCGGCACCAGCGAAGTTCAGGGCCTGCTGAATGCTATCCCGGAAGTGGTCACCAGCGGTCTGAACATCGCCGGCGGTATGATCGTGGTTGTCGGTTATGCAATGGTCATCAACATGATGCGCGCAGGCTATCTGATGCCGTTCTTCTACCTCGGCTTCGTCACCGCCGCCTTCACCAACTTCAACCTGGTGGCCCTGGGTGTGATTGGTGCGGTCATGGCAATCCTCTACATCCAGCTGAGCCCGAAATATAACCGCGTCGCCGGTGCGCCGGCTCAGGCGGCTGGTAACAACGATCTCGATAACGAACTGGACTAACAGGTGAGCGAAATGGTTGATATGACTAAAAATACCACCGAGAAAAAACTCACACAGAGTGATATTCGTGGCGTGTTCATTCGTTCTAACCTGTTCCAGGGTTCATGGAACTTCGAACGTATGCAGGCGCTGGGGTTCTGCTTCTCTATGGTTCCGGCGATTCGTCGTCTGTACCCGGAGAACAACGATGCGCGTAAGCAGGCGATTAAGCGTCACCTTGAGTTTTTCAACACCCACCCTTACGTTGCCGCTCCGGTACTGGGCGTAACCCTGGCGATGGAAGAGCAGCGCGCCAATGGCGCAGAGATTGACGATGGCGCTATCAACGGCATCAAAGTCGGTCTGATGGGACCGCTGGCCGGCGTTGGCGACCCGATCTTCTGGGGTACCGTGCGTCCGGTGTTTGCAGCCTTAGGCGCCGGGATCGCGATGAGCGGTAGCCTGCTCGGTCCTCTGCTGTTCTTTATCCTGTTCAACGCGGTGCGTCTGCTGACCCGTTACTACGGCGTCGCCTATGGTTATCGCAAAGGCGTGGATATCGTTAAAGATATGGGCGGCGGCTTCCTGCAGAAACTGACTGAGGGGGCGTCAATCCTCGGCCTGTTTGTCATGGGGGCGCTGGTTAACAAGTGGACGCATGTGAACATTCCGATGGTGGTGTCAAAAATCACCGGCTCTGACGGACAGGTTCACGTCACCACGGTGCAGACTATCCTTGATCAGCTGATGCCGGGTCTGGTGCCGCTGCTGTTGACCTTCGCCTGTATGTGGCTGCTGCGTAAGAAAGTTAACCCGCTGTGGATCATCGTTGGCTTCTTCGTCATCGGTATCGCCGGCTACGCGGTCGGCCTGCTGGGTCTGTAATTTCCAGGCTGTACGCCGGGGGCTTGCCCCCGGCTTTTTTTTATCAGGAGAAACGCAAAGCAATGACCTTCACGGACCTGGTGATCATCCTGTTTATCCTTGCGCTACTGGCCTACGCGATATATGACCAGTTTATTATGCCGAGGCGAAACGGCCCGGTACTGCTGGCCATCCCCCTGCTTCGCCGCAGTCGCGTTGACGGCATGATCTTTGTCGGCCTCACCGCCATTCTGATCTATAACAACATCACCCAGCACGGCACGGCGATCACCACCTGGCTATTATCTGCGCTGGCGCTGATGGGGCTCTATTTATTCTGGATCCGTACGCCGAAAATCATTTTTAAACCGCGCGGCTTTTTCTTCGCCAACGTGTGGATAGAATATCAGCGGATTAAAGAGATGAATTTATCCGAGGACGGTGTGCTGGTGATGCAATTAGAGCAACGGCGGCTGCTGATACGCGTACGAAATATCGACGATCTGGAGAAGATATACAAATTTCTCATTACAACTCAATGACTTAAAAATATAGCCAGCGCTATATTATTCCCGTTAGCAGCGGAGAAATATTATAGCCACGGCTATATTTCCCGCCTAATCTTATCTTTTTTATTAACTATTTTTTCACTTATAAATTTAAATGAAAATCGTTATCATTTGGTTATTAAAATAGCCCTCTTCTGTTATTGTTTTATATTCTAAAAATATGTTAAGGTTGCGCCCGTCGTTGGGGAGTAGCCGATTTCCTGCCCGCCAGGAAATGTACGTGTCAACATACTCGTTGCAAAACGTGGCACGTACGGGTTGAAGAGATTCAATCAGGCGAGACCATAGATACATCACTGCTGTACGTATTGCTCAGCCATTGAGCGGCTCCGCGTATGTTTACTGGGGGCAGCGATGTGTCATATGGATTATCCCCGGTCAGGACACGCACATGAATTTATCCGCTACCATTCTTCTCGCTTTCGGCATGTCCATGGACGCCTTCGCAGCCTCCATCGGCAAAGGCGCCACCCTGCATAAACCCAAATTTTCAGAGGCAGTACGCACCGGGCTGATTTTTGGCGCCATTGAAACCCTGACGCCGCTGGTCGGCTGGGGGCTTGGCATGCTGGCCAGCCAGTTTATCCTCGAGTGGAATCACTGGATTGCCTTTATTTTACTGGTGTTTCTCGGCGGGCGAATGATCGTCGAAGGTTTTCGCGGCGACAGCGACGAGGCGTGCGAGGCGCCTCACCGACATGGTTTCTGGCTTCTGGTCACCACCGCCTTCGCCACCAGCCTTGACGCGATGGCCGTCGGCGTCGGTCTGGCCTTCCTGCAGGTCAGCATTGTGACCACCGCGCTGGCGATCGGCTGCGCCACCTTTATCATGTCGACGCTGGGGATGATGGTCGGTCGCTTTATCGGCCCGCTGCTTGGCAAACGAGCCGAAATTCTCGGCGGTATCGTGCTGATTGGCATCGGCAGCGAAATCCTCTGGAGCCATTTCGCCGGTTAAGCTTTACGCTTCGCGCTGCCAGCAGTGGATCATAAAATCGGTCTGGCAACCAAAGGTCGGCTGCTGACGCAGCGCGGCGTGCACTTCGGCTTTAGCCCGCCATGCGAACGGCGTCATCTGCAGCAGGGCCTGCGCTTCACTTCCCGTCAGGATCATCGGATAAGCCAGCTGCTGCTGAGCCTCCAGGCGGAACCCCGGCATCGCTTCCGTCTTCAGCTCATGCAGGCGAACTTCATCGTAAATCAGCCCTTTCAGCTCCAGTAGGTGACGGGGACCCGGCGTGGCGGTGATCACCCAACCACCGGGACGCACCACCCGCGCCAGCTCTTCGGCGTTGCAGGGCGCGTAAATGCGCACTACCGCGTCGAAGCTAGCGTCGGAAAATGGCAGGCGCTGGCTGGAGGCCACGCAAAAATTCACCTGCGGGTAGCGTTTTGCCGCCGCGCGGATCGCCGGCTTCGACACGTCCAGCCCCCAGCTGCGGCTGGCGATGGCGGCAAACGCGTGGGTGTAATACCCCTCGCCACAGCCGATATCCAGTAAATCCGTAGGGGCGTAATGTCGCAGCCGCTCAGCGATAGCATCCCGTAGCGGCTGATAATGTCCGGCGTCGAGGAACGCCCGCCGGGCCTGCATCATTTCGGCGCTATCGCCGGGATCGCGCGACCGCTTGAACTGCACCGGTAGCAGATTGACGTACCCCTCTTTCGCCAGATCGAACTGGTGCCGCTGCGGGCAGGAATAGTGGTTGTCGCTACGGCTGAGCGGCGCGTGACAAAGGGGGCAACTGTATGACATGACGGCTCCGGTGTTGCTGAAAGGGCGAAAGTGTAGCGCTATTCGCCCCTGCAGACCACTGTTACAGCGCCGGCCCCTGTGGGTGGCTATCGTGCATTACGATCAGATTCTCCGCCCCTTGCGGCATGCCGTCCGGCATGACGTTCTCCAGCCGCAGGACATCGCCCATGATCTGGCTGAAGACCGGCGCGGACACAGCGCCGCCGTAATAGGAACCATTGCTCGGATCGTTCATCACCACCACCAGCGCGAACTGTGGTCGACTGGCGGGCGCTACGCCGGCGGTATAGGCCACATACTTATCGATATATTTGCCGTCCGGGCCGATTTTCTTCGCCGTGCCGGTTTTTACCGCCACCCGGTAGTCGCGTACCGCCGCTTTGGTACCGCCCCCGCCCGGGAGCGCCACGCTCTCCATCATATGTTCCACGCTATGCACAATACTCTCCGGCATCACCCGCGTGCCCATCACCGGCGGATCGATGCGGGTAATCGACAGTGGTCGCGCAATGCCGAAGCCGCCGATGGTGGCGTAGACGTGGGCGAGCTGGAGCGGGGTGACCATCAAACCATAGCCGAAGGCGAAGGTGGCGCGATCCAGTTGCCCCCAGTAGCGGCGATGCGGCATCAGCCCGGCGCTTTCGCCGGTCAACCCCAGCCCCGTCGGTTCGCCAAAGCCGAAAGCTTTATAGGTATCGATCAGATGCTGCACCGGCATGGCGAGCGAGAGGTGGGACACGCCGGTATCGCTGGATTTCTGCAGGATCCCGGTCAGGCTCAGCTCCGGATAATAGCCCACATCGCGAATACGATGGCCATCGAGGACGAACGGATGGGTATCCACCACGCTGTCTGGCTGGACAATCCCCTGCTGCAGCGCAGTCATGATCACCAGCGGTTTGACCGTCGACCCGGGCTCGAAGGTGTCGCTGATGGCCCGGTTGCGAAAATCATCCAGCGTCGCGCTATCGCGATTGTTCGGATTGAAGTCCGGATAGCTGGCCATCGCCAGGATCTCGCCGGTATCAATTTTGATCAATACCGCCGCCCCGGACTCTGCTTTGTTCCAGCGGACGGCGTTGTCGAGGGCGTCTTCCGTCACCGTCTGCAGGCGTTCATCAATACTCAGCTGCAGATTATGCGCCGGAACCGGCGGCACTTCGGTAATGTTCTCAATGACATTGCCATGTTTATCTTTACGCACCAGACGTCGCCCGGGTTTACCGGTCAACTGGGCGTTAAAGCTTTTCTCCACCCCTTCGATGCCCTGATTATCAACATTGGTAAAGCCCAGCAGATTGGCAGCCACATGGCCCGCCGGGTAGAACCGTCGCGATTCATCGCGCAGGTAGACGCCCGGCAGATGCAGTTTATCAATCCACTCTGCCTGCTCGGGATTGATCTGACGCGCCAGATAGAGAAAGCGAGCGTGGGGATGACTCTGTACCCGCTGGGCCAGCTCTCCGAGGTTAAGGTGAAGCGCTTCGGCCATCGCCTGCCAGCGGGGCCCATAGCCCACACCACCCTTCTCCATAGTGGTCTGCGGGTCGATCCAGATAGCACTGACCGGAACGCTCACCGCCAGCGGCCGTCCTTCCCGGTCGCTGATCATCCCCCGCTCAACCGCTACGGGTTCTTCGCGCAGGGAGCGCATATCTTCTTGTTTTACCAGGTTATCGGGGGAGATAATTTGTAGCCAGCCCACGCGGACCAGCAGCAGCCCCAGACAACCAAGAATGGCCACACACAGTAACCCGAAGCGAATCGGGGTGAAACTGGCGGCGGACTTCGTTTTTTTCTTTAGCACCATAGCTCCGGCATTGTTTTGCAACCAACTGATTTAACAGAAAATTAGCAAAACAGACTGCTACACAATGCTAATAAAGATGAGTATTTGCAACAAGACGCGACGGGAGGGGGAAAAATGACATGCTTTGCAATAAAAATGCAAAAGCCCCGCGCAGGCGAGGCTTTTATACAAGAAGAGTGGTCTTGTATCAGATAGCAGTTACGTTAACTGCAGCCGGACCTTTCTGGCCGTCCTGAATTTCGAACTCAACGTTCTGGCCTTCAGCCAGAGTTTTGAAGCCGTTACCCTGGATAGCGGAGAAGTGTACGAACACGTCTTTGCTGCCATCAGCCGGAGTAATGAAACCAAAACCTTTAGACTCGTTGAACCACTTAACTTGACCTTTAATCTTTGCCATTTGCAAAATTCCTTAGACTGTTTTCTTCGCCTGCTGGCGTTTACCTAGATAAAACTGACACATAACTGCATGAGGCACTAATTTAAGGTTCGGCAGAGAAGCGGTATTCAACGACAACGTGTTTACTCAGGACTTCTTTACTGAAAATGCCACACATAAACAGAACTGTACCTCGTTTAACCCGAAACGTGTTATCACACACTACGTAAATAATGGCAAGCCATTTTTAAACGTGTCTCGATCGTTCGCACAAATTATAAGGTAATCATTTGATCGCCTGCACATTTATGCGTCTTTGCCGCCCCTGGCAAGGCGCTACAGCATAAGCCAATATCGCCCATTCGTTGCCTCATTACTGCAACTTTTTTACCATAGCTCAACAACTTCGCTTCGTCCAGGTATGTCCGTACACGAACTGCTGTGATGTAAGCGTCTGGTGGGCAACGGTGAATATTGATGCGCATAATTCGTTATAACTCCAGACTAAAAATCGCTAAGCCGTGCCAGTGTAGTGATAATAAAACCTGTTAGTCGTCACGCTAAAAATAGTGCTAATTCTGCACCTTAATAATGAAAAAAAGATGACAGTGTCACGTTACCCAACAATAAACGCGGCGAGAATGACTTTATTTACAGCGTGTAATAAAGAGGATATTGCACTAAGAAAGGAATAATGGAATAAGAATAAGATATTACCGCCCGCTATCATGCAGGTGCGCATCTTATGATGCACACCTGTCGGGCGCCTTAACGTTCAGCTACCAGGCGGATAAACTCATCCTCCCCTTTCGCCTTGCCGGCGACGGTCGGCTCAGCCATATCCTCTTTCTCTGGCGCATTAGCTTCGCACAGGCGACGTAACAGCGCATTCTGCCGCTTTTGCTGATCCAGCAGCGCTTGCAGCAGCTCTATCTGCTCATTGGCCCGCGAACTGGCGCGGTTGACGAAGAACCATAACAACAGACCGACAAGCAGCAGCGCCACGGACACAGCCAGCGATGCCAGATTTAAAATCCCAGGATTTAGTAACTCACTCATTTCACCACCTCAAAGAGAAGGCGTTCATTCTACCACCCGCGGCGCAGAAGGAAATCAGTCGGCAGAAAAATGTCTTACCACGGAATAAATTTATTAATAGTGCAAATGCCGCTGAAAAACTGAACATCCTGGTCGCACATTACGTTAAGCATCTGAGTCCACAGCAACAGGCAGCCTGCTATGATGACTATCAGTAAAACCCACCGTAATTTTTTCACTCCACTCTCCGCATCAGTACGCAATGTCGCCAGGATAGCACGGCCTTCTTAAACCGCGGCTAACTGTATTACGAAAGGTAAGTTTAGGAATCATCGACTTGTTTCAAAACGTGTTCGTGTCAAAATCAAGCCAGGGATCATACAAATAATGAGGCATCAATGCGATTAATCATTCGTACTATTATCTTGGTGGCTATCTTATGGATTGGCGTATTATTGAGCGGTTATGGGGTGTTATTCCACAGTAAGGAAAACGTCGGCGGTCTGGGTCTTAAGTGCCAATATCTCACCGCCCGCGGAGTCAGCACCGCACTTTATGTTCATTCCGACAGCGGAGTGATCGGCGTCAGCAGTTGCCCTCTGCTGCGTAAAAGCACAACCGTGGTTGATAACGGCTAACATCGAACCGGCGATCGCGACGTAGCGCCGCGGTCGCCAACCCCGTTATCCGCCGCCTCAGAACGGATAGTCGTTGTATCCCATTTGTTCAGAAATCTTACGCGCCGCCTGGTGGAGCATCGCCACGTATTCATGCAAGCGTTCTTCAGAGAAACGTAGCGTTGGGAATGAGATGCTCAGCCCGGCGATGACCACGCCGAAACGGTCAAACACCGGCACGCCAATGCAGCGCAGCCCCTCTTCCTGTTCCTCATTATCCTCGCCATAGCCCTGCTCGCGAACGCCATCCAGCACTTTCAGCAACTCCTCGGTGCTGGTAATGGTCCGCTCGGTGCTGCGCTTATACTCCACGCCGTCGAGGATCTGCTCCACTTCGCTGCGATCGCGCCATGCCAGCAGCACCTTGCCAATCGCGGTACTGTACAGCGGGTTGCGGCGGCCAATACGCGAGTACATCCGCAGGTTATACATCGAGTCAATTTTATGGATGTAGACGATACTGTCTTCATCCAGCGCCCCAAGATGGATGGTCTCTTTCGTCAGTCGCGAAAGTTCGCGCATCTGTATATCGGCGCTGCGCACCAGGTCGACGTTCTGCAGCGCGCGCGCGCCCAGTTCGAACAGCTTGAGGGTGAGAGAGTATTTCTCAGACTCTCCTTCCTGTGCCACATAGCCCAGTGATTTCATGGTCTGTAAAAAGCGATAAACGGTGCTTTTCGACATCATGACGCGCTGGGACAGTTCGGTAATGCCAATTTCACGCTCTTCACCCAGCGCCTGTAGGATGCCGAAAACCTTCAATACCGAAGAGACAGAATCTGGCTGTTTATCCAAATCTGCACCTGCCATTTATCACCTCGTCGTAACTGTTTTATAAAAATTAGAACCGGTTTTTATTATAAATTCGCCGCCTCTGAGCCGCAATCATTCTTCTGCCACTTCGTTACAAATCTGCGACATACTGCGAATTAATCAATGCTAAACTCATCATTCAAAAAACCGTTTCATTTAAGACTCATATTCACCATGGATAAAAATTCTTCTGATGGCGTGCCGTTGCCGCAACGCTATGGCGCCATTCTGACCATCGTGCTTGGGCTGACCATGGCCGTGCTCGACGGGGCTATCGCCAACGTCGCGCTGCCGACTATCGCCAGCGATCTCAACGCCTCACCGGCGGCTTCAATCTGGATCGTTAACGCCTACCAAATCGCCATTGTCATCGCCCTGCTGCCGCTCTCCTTCCTCGGCGACATGGTCGGCTATCGGCGTATCTATAAGATAGGCCTGGTGGTGTTTATCTTTACCTCGCTGGCCTGCGCGCTGTCGCGTAGCCTCGAAATGCTAACCTTCGCTCGCGTCGCGCAGGGATTGGGCGGCGCCGCGCTGATGAGCGTCAACACCGCGCTGATCCGTCTGATTTATCCGCAGCGCTTTCTTGGTCGCGGCATGGGCATTAACTCCTTTGTCGTTGCCGTCTCTTCGGCGGCAGGCCCGACTATCGCCGCAGCGATCCTCTCCCTCGCCTCATGGCAATGGCTGTTTTTAATTAACGTGCCTCTCGGCATCGTCGCCTTTGTTCTGGCCATGCGCTTTCTGCCGCCCAACAGCGCGCGCAGCAAAATCATCCGCTTCGATCTGCCGAGCGCCATTATGAACGCCCTTACCTTCGGGCTGCTGATCACCGCCCTGAGCGGTTTCGCCCAGGGGCAGTCCACTCAGCTGGTGCTGGCGGAGGTCGCCGCTATGCTGGTGGTGGGGTTCTTCTTCGTTCGCCGCCAGCTCACGATGCCCGTCCCCCTGCTGCCGGTCGACCTGCTGCGTATCCCACTCTTCTCTCTCTCTATCTGCACTTCCATCTGCTCCTTCTGCGCGCAGATGCTGGCGATGGTCTCTCTGCCCTTTTTTCTGCAGTCGATGATGGGGCGCAGCGAAGTGGAGACGGGTCTACTGCTAACGCCGTGGCCGTTAGCGACCATGGTGATGGCGCCGCTGGCCGGCTATTTGATCGAGAAATGTCATGCCGGGCTGCTGGGGGCTATCGGTTTGCTGATTATGGCCTGCGGCCTGTTCGGCCTGGCGCTGCTGCCCTCGTCGCCCTCCGATCTGGATATCATCTGGCGCATGGCGCTGTGCGGCGCCGGCTTCGGGCTGTTTCAGTCGCCGAACAACCATACCATCGTCGCCTCGGCTCCGAGCCATCGTAGCGGCGGCGCCAGCGGCATGCTGGGCACCGCTCGCCTGCTCGGACAGAGCACCGGCGCGGCGCTGGTGGCGCTGCTATTCAATTTGCTCGGTAACAACGGCACCCACACCGCCCTGCTGCTGGCCGGCACCCTGGCTATCGTCGCCGCGCTAATTAGCGGTCTGCGGGTCACTCAGCCGCGCGCAGCCTGACGGACGGTAAAAAAAATCCGCAGCTTGCGGGCTGCGGATTTTCGTTTTCAGCGTCAGAAGATAGATTATTTCAGATATTCACCGCTACGCAGGGCTTCAATACGCTTATCCAGCGGCGGGTGAGTCATAAACAGTTCGCTCATGGATTTCGCTTTACCGTTAATGCAGAACGCCATCATGCTGCTGGCTTCCTGCGGCTCATAGCTGGTTTTCAGACGCTGCAGGGCTGCAATCATCTTCTCGCGGCCTACCAGACGCGCCGAGCCGGCGTCAGCATGGAACTCACGGTAACGCGAGAACCACATGGTGATTATGCTGGCCAGAATACCGAACACCAGCTCAAGCACCGTAGCGACCGCGAAGTAGATCAGCGGGTTGCCATTGCTGCTCTCCCCTTCATCTTCCCGGTTGCCGCCGAGGAAACCGGCCGCAATCTGCGCGATAACGCGGGAGATAAAGATAACGAAGGTGTTCACCACCCCCTGGATCAGGGTCATGGTAACCATATCGCCATTGGCGATGTGGCTGATTTCATGGGCAATGACCGCTTCCGCTTCATCACGGCTCATGTTTTGCAACAGCCCGGTGCTGACGGCGACCAGCGAGGCGTCACGACGCGCGCCGGTGGCGAAGGCGTTAATGTCAGGCGCGTGATAGATAGCTACCTGCGGCATGGCAATACCTACCTGCTGCGCCTGCTGCGCAACGGTATTCATCAGCCAGCGTTCCGTTTCGTTGCGCGGCTGCTCGATCACTTCCCCACCCACTGACTTCAGCGCCATCCACTTCGACATCATCAGCGAAACGATAGAACCACCGAAGCCGAACAGCAGGGCCATAATCAGAAGACCGGTCATGCTGCTGGATTGGATCCCCGTGAGGCTTAACACCAGCCCGAACACGACCATCACTGCCAGGTTCGTCAGCAGGAAAAGCGCGATTCGCATCATAATTTTCTTTTTACCTCAATTTAACAAAACGCACTATGCGATTACCCACATCGTATGGGTCAGGCTGCAATTTTCAACCATCAGCCCCCGCTAAGTCACGATAAAAACACAACTTTACATTTTGTAGCATCTTGCTGACAGCGGCAGCGCAGGTTGACATTTTGTTAGATGAGCTGAATGGCGATGACAACGCGCACAAAAAAAACGGGCACCTCTCAGGGTGCCCGTTAGCAACTTATTTGCTGGCCGGCGGTTCCACCGCCGGGCGCGCTTTTTCCAGATGCGCCAGGTCTACCGCGATATGGACCGTTTCATCAAGATATGGATCCGGCTCCTGGTAATCCTTCGGCAGATCGTCCAGTTTTTTCAACGGCGGCTTGCCTTCGCGTTTCAGGCGATCGTTAATCCGCGCCAGACGAATCGCATCATCTTCTTCGTTCTCTTTCTCACGCTGGGCGTAGTTCAGAGAGACGATGTTACGTTTGTCCTTCATCGCGTTATAACGGGCAATATCCTTCATGATGTACTGGAATTCAGGATCCTGCGCAATACGCTCGTCGTGGCGCTTGAGCAGCTCCGGTCCAAACGGGGTCAGATCCCCGGACTTCACATAGGTGGCCGCGTTGATGCTATCCCACGGCAGCGCGTTGTCTTCATACTGCTCGCCGGTTTCGCGATCTTCATTGCCGGTTGGCATCATGATATCCGGCGTCACGCCTTTGCGCTGCGTACTGCCGCCGTTAATACGATAGAACTTCTGGATGGTGTACTGGACGGAACCCAACGCCGGCCACTCCGGACGCAGCATTTGATCGTAAATACGATTCAACGAGCGATACTGCTGTACCGTCCCTTTACCGAAGGTCGGTTCGCCAACGATCAGCGCGCGGCCATAGTCCTGCATCGCTGCGGCGAAGATCTCAGACGCCGAGGCGCTAAAGCGGTCAACCAGCACCACCAGCGGCCCTTTGTAGTAAACCACGCCATCGTTGTCGCTGTCTTCGCGCACTTTGCCATTATTATCCCGCACCTGCACCACCGGACCGGACGGAATAAACAGACCCGAGAGCGATACCGCCTCTGTCAGCGCTCCGCCGCCGTTGCTGCGCAGGTCAATGATGATGCTGCTGACGTTCTGTTTTTCCAGCTTCTGCAGCTGCACTTTCACGTCATCGGTCAGGCCAACGTAAAAGCCTGGGATATCCAGCACGCCGACTTTTTCTTTCCCGACGGTTTTCACCGACATCTTCACCGCACGGTCTTCCAGACGAATGCGCTCGCGGGTCAGCGTTACAATACGCGTCTTGGCTCCTTTACCGGCCGGCAGGATTTCAAGACGAACCTTGCTGCCCTTCGGCCCTTTAATCAGCGCCACGACGTCATCCAGACGCCAGCCGATGACATCAACCATCGACTTCCCGGTCTGGCCAACGCCAACGATGCGATCGCCGACGCTGATCGCTTTGCTTTTCGCGGCTGGACCGCCCGCCACCAGCGAATTAATGACGGTATAGTCATCATCCATCTGCAGCACGGCGCCGATCCCCTCGAGTGAGAGGCTCATTTCGGTGTTGAACTGCTCGGTATTACGCGGCGACAGATAATTTGTGTGCGGATCGATTTCGCGAGCGAAGGCGGTCATCGCCAGCGAGAAGACATCTTCGCTGTTGGTTTGCGCCAGGCGACGGATAGCAAACTTATAGCGACGGGTTAAGGTGTCGCGGATCTCTTTATCGTCTTTACCCGCCAGCTTCAGGCTTAACTGGTCAAACTTAACCTTAGCGTCCCACAGCTTGTTCAGCTCGGCCTCGTCTTTTGGCCACGGCGCTTTGGAGCGGTCAAGGTTGAAATTATCATTGCCGGTAAAGTCCATCGGACGTTCAAGCACCTTCAGCGCATACTGATAGCGCTCGAAGCGGCGCTGCTGCCCCAGGTTGTAGAGGTCGTAAAAGACGTCCAGTTTCCCGCTGCGCAGCTCATCGCCAATTTGGTCTTTTTTAGCCGCAAACTTCGCCACATCGCTGGCCAGCAGCACATTGTGGCTGTAGTCCAGCAGGTTCAGGTAACGGTCAAAAATCTTTGCCGAGAAGGCGTTGTCGAGATCAAACTGACGGTAATGAGAGCGGGTAAAGCGCGACGTCACGCGCTCGCTTACCGTCGCGTGCTGCGGCTCTTCTTTCAGCACGGGGATTTGATCTGCGCGGGTTATGTCATCAACAGCGAATGCATGGCCTGCTATTGCCAGCAGGCCCGCAAGCGCGGTGATTTTAAAAAATGTGTTCATGCCTGGCCCGGCCTCCGTTTCAGAACACCAGGTGTTCTGCGCGTACAATCATTGACATACCAGAAGTCAGCTGTACACGAACGCCATCTTTGGTGATTTCCAGAACGGTGGCGTCCATGGCGTTATTGCCTGCTTTTACCTTCAGCGCCTGGCCGACGGTCAGAACGGAAACATCCGATACCGGAGTAAGACGCTCTTCACGCGGGGCTTTGGCCGCAACAGGACGCGGTTTACGCTGTTCAGCGCCTTCTTTACGACGCGGCTGCTGAGGACGCGGTTTACGCTCGCGGCGAACGCCTTCATCCTGCTGGCCTGCGGCCGCAGCGGCTTCGCGTTTTTTCGCCTGCTGGGCTGCGCGCTGCGCCTGAACGCGAGCTTTCGCTTCTTCCAGCTGCTGACGCGCATGGGCAATGTGCTGCTCTTCCAGTTCGCCGCACGGATTGCCATCCAGGTCAACGCGAATAGCGCCGGCTTTTACGCCGTACAGATAACGCCAGCTGGACGTGTAGAGACGTAATGCAGCGCGAAGCTGGGTCTTGCTGAGATTCATCTCACCACCCACTCGCTCAACGAGATCCTGAAAAATTCCGATTTTCAGGGGGCGCGCTTCACCTTCAGCGCTAAAGCACTGCGGGAAACGTTCGGCCAGAAAGGCGATAACTTCTTTACTGCTATTCAACTTAGGTTGATTTTCCATGAAATTTCCTGATTACAACGGACGTAGCCAACAAGCCGCAGGCATGAACAGGCGACATTATAATGACGTCCTCGCTAAATGCTACGTTATCCGTTGATTATCCCACGACACGGGTAAAGATTTTTTGATAATCCGTGGCCGCAATGAGTTTTTCCAGATGCTCGACCAGCGTGCGCAACCCCTGCTCATCTTCAGCGGTGAAGCGCCCGTAAGCCGGACTATCGATATCCAGCACGCCGATAATCTGGCCATTCACGCGCAGAGGGAAGACAATTTCCGAATTACTGGCGGCATCGCAGGCAATGTGGCCGTCAAAGGCGTGGACGTCCTCGACGCGCTGGACCTGAGCCTGCGCCACCGCCGCGCCGCATACGCCTCGCCCGACCGGGATCCGCACGCAGGCCAGTTTGCCCTGGAACGGTCCCAACACCAGGGTATCGCCTTCCAGAAGGTAGAAACCGGCCCAGTTGACCTCGCTCAGCCGCTCGAACAGCAGCGCGCTGGTATTGGCGATCATCGCCAGAAAACTGGTTTCACCTGCCATTAATGCCTGGAAATCGCGGTTCAGATCCGCGTAAAATTCTGTTTTGCTCATTATATCTTCACTTTGTTGTCTTACTGCCTGATACGTACAGCCTACTAAAATAAGCATTAAATGCGCTTGGGCTCAAGATGAATTCATTCATAGGTTAAGATAGTGAGATACATTCATTCCTGTACGTAATAAATGCCGATAAAAACACCCACCTTCAAACCTGCGAAAAAGATGGTCGTGCATACCGTCAGCACGCCGCTTCCCTATGCGCATTATCAGCGCTGTACGCAGTGTGACATGCTCTTCCGCTTACCGGTGCTCAAACGCAACCAAAGCGCCTGGTGTCCGCGCTGTAACGCGAAGGTGCGCGATGGCCGCGACTGGTCGCTGACCCGCCTGGGCAGCATGGCCCTCGCGATGCTATTGCTCATGCCTTTCGCCTGGTCTGAGCCTTTGCTGCGCCTGCATCTGTTGGGCGTACGCATCGACGCCAACGTCCTGCAGGGGATCTGGCAGATGACCGCGCAGGGCGATCCGATTACCGCCGCCATGGTACTGTTTTGCGCGGTGGTCGCCCCGGTGCTGCTGGTGGTCTCCATCAGCTATCTCTGGCTGGGCAATGTGCTGGGGATGAACCTGCGGCCGGTACTGCTGATGCTCGGCAAGCTTAAAGAGTGGGTGATGCTGGATATCTATCTGGTGGGCATCGGCGTCGCCTCCATCAAGGTGCAGGATTACGCCTTCCTGCAGCCGGGCATCGGTCTGGTGGCGTTTATCTCCCTGACGTTGTTGAGCATCCTGACGCTTATTCATATGAACGTCGAAGAGCTATGGGAGCGTTTCTATCCCGAGCGTCCGGCGACCCGCGCCGATAATAATCTGCAGGTGTGCACCGGCTGCCATTACACCGGCTATCGCGACGCGCGCGGCCGCTGCCGACGCTGCCACACGCCGCTGCATCATCGCCGACCGCAGAGCCTGCAGCGCAGCTGGGCGGCGCTGATTGCCTCGCTGGTTTTCCTCTTTCCGGCCAACCTGTTGCCAATCTCCATCATCTACGTCAACGGCGCGCGCCAGGACGACACTATCCTCTCGGGGATCATCTCCCTGGCCAGCAGCAATATCGCCATTGCCGGGGTCGTGTTTATCGCCAGTATTTTGGTGCCATTCACCAAAGTTATAGTGTTATTTACCCTGCTGCTCAGCATACAATTCAAGTGCGAGCAGGGATTGCGCACCCGCATCCTGCTGCTGCGGCTAATCACCTGGATTGGCCGTTGGTCGATGCTGGATCTGTTTGTTATCTCACTCACCATGTCGCTAATAAATCGCGATCAGCTCCTCGCCTTCACCATGGGGCCGGCTGCGGTTTACTTTGGCGGCGCGGTAATTTTAACTATTCTTGCAGTTGAATGGCTGGACAGCCGCTTACTTTGGGACGCACATGAGTCAGGAAACGCCCGCTTCGCAGACTGAAGCCAGAATAAAAACCAAACGCCGTATTTCGCCATTCTGGCTGCTGCCGGTCATCGCGTTGCTGATTGCCGCCTGGCTAATCTGGACCAGCTTTGACGATCGCGGATCGACGATTACGATTGATTTCCAGTCCGCGAACGGCATCGTGCCGGGACGGACGCCGATCCGCTATCAGGGGGTTGAAGTCGGCACCGTCCAGGATATTAGCCTCAGTAAAGATCTGAGTAAGATTGAGGTTTCGGCCAGCATCAAACGCGATATGAAAGATGCGCTGCGCAAAGAGACCCAGTTCTGGCTGGTCACGCCGAAAGCCTCTCTGGCCGGCGTATCGGGCCTCGATGCGCTGGTGGGCGGGAACTACATCGGCATGATGCCGGGCAAGGGTGAACCCGAAGATCACTTTGTCGCCCTCGACACCCAACCTAAATACCGCATCAACAACGGCGAGCTAATGATCCACCTGCAGGCGCCGGATCTTGGCTCTCTGAACAGCGGCTCGCTGGTCTACTTCCGAAAAATCCCGGTCGGGCGGGTGTATGACTATTCCCTGAATGCCAATAATCAGGGGGTGACCATCGATGTGCTAATTGAGCGCCGGTTTACCAATCTGGTGAAAAAAGGCAGCCGCTTCTGGAACGTCTCAGGCGTCAAGGCCGACGTCGGCCTGAGCGGGGCCAAAGTGCAACTGGAGAACCTGTCCGCGCTGGTGAACGGCGCCATCGCCTTTGACTCCCCCGCCGATTCGCATGTCGCCTCGCAAAACGATGAATATCACCTGTATGAAGATCTGGCGCATAGCCAGCGCGGCGTGGTAGTGACCCTCGATCTGCCTGATGGCGATGGACTGAAAGCGGGCTCGACGCCGCTCATGTATCAGGGGCTGGAGGTGGGCCAGTTAAGCAAACTGAATCTAAACCCCGGCGGCAAAGTTACTGGCGAGATGACCGTCGACCCGAGCGTGGTGACGCTGCTGCGGGAGAAAACGCTGATTCAGATGAAGAAGCCGAAGCTCTCCCTCGATAACCCCAGCATTAGCACCCTGCTCACCGGCAATACCTTTGAGCTGGTGCCCGGCGAAGGCGAGCCACGCAATCACTTCTCGGTAATGCCGGCGGATAAAGCGCTGCTGGATGAGCCCAACGTCGCCACCGTTACTCTCTCGGCGCCGGAGAGCTACGGCATCGACGGCGGTCAGCCGCTGGTGCTGCACGGAGTAAAAGTCGGCCAGGTGCTGGAGCGTAAACTGACGGCCAAAGGGGTAACCTTTCAGGTTGCCATTGACCCTGAATACCGCGATCTAATTCACGGCGACAGCAAATTTGTGGTTAACAGTCGTCTGGACGTCAAAGTGGGGCTCGACGGCGTGCAGGTGCTGGGCGCCAGCGCCAGCGAATGGGTGAACGGCGGGATCAGGGTGATCCCCGGCGAAAAAGGCAAAATGCAAAGCAGCTATCCGCTGTACGCTAACCTTGAAAAGGCGCAGGAAAATAGCCTGAGCGAAGTGCCGACCACTACCCTGAGCCTGTCTGCTGAGACGCTGCCTGACGTTCAGGCCGGCTCGGTGGTGCTGTATCGTAAATTCGCCGTCGGCGAGATCATCGCCGTCAAACCGCGCAAGGATGCATTCGATATCGATCTGCATATCAAGCCGGAGTACCGCTACCTGCTGACCAACAACAGCGTCTTCTGGGCGGAAGGCGGTGCGAAGGTCAAGCTTGACGGTAACGGACTCACCGTGCAGGCCTCGCCGCTGGCGCGCGCGATCAAAGGGGCGATCAGTTTCGATAACCTCAATGGCAGCAGCGCCGGAGCACGGCTGAATAACAAACGTATCCTTTATGCATCTGAAACGGCGGCGCGCGCCGTGGGCGGCCAAATCACCCTGCACGCGTACGACGCCGGGAAGATGGCGGCCGGAATGCCGATTCGTTATCTCGGCATCGACATCGGTCAAATCCAGTCGCTGGAGCTAATCACCGCCAAAAACGAAGTGCAGGCGAAAGCGGTGCTCTATCCGGAATACGTCGGCACCTTCGCCCGCGCCGGGACCCGCTTCTCGGTGATCACTCCGCAAATCTCCGCCGCGGGCGTGGAACATCTCGACACCCTGTTCCAGGCCTACATCAACGTTGAGCCCGGCCGCGGCCCGGCACGACGCGATTTTGAGATCCAGGATACGACGATCAGCGATTCGCGTTATATCGACGGCCTTAACATCGTGGTGGAAGCGCCGGAGGCGGGGTCGCTTGGCATCGGTACGCCGGTCCTGTTCCGCGGACTGGAAGTCGGGACGGTTACCGGACTGTCGCTGGGGTCGATGTCTGACCGGGTGATGGTTAAGCTGCGCATCAGTAAGCGCTACCAGTACCTGGTACGTAATAACTCGGTGTTCTGGCTGGCCTCGGGTTACAGCCTCGACTTCGGCCTGATTGGCGGGGTGGTGAAAACCGGTACCTTCAATCAGTTTATCCGCGGCGGGATCGCCTTTGCCACGCCGCCGGGCACGCCGCTGGCGCCGAAGGCCCAGGATGGCAAGCACTTCCTGCTACAGGAGAGCGAGCCGAAAGAGTGGCGGGAGTGGGGCACCGCTCTGCCGCAGTAATGCCCCCTTCTCCCGCCCCGGGCAACGCCGGGCGCGGGGAGAGGATAAACCGCACGCCCCGGTGTCACGCGCCGGGGCGTTTGTGCTAAACTGCGCACCCTTTTTTCTGTGGTGCGCTGCCCGTGGCTGAAAATACTGTCTATTTCCCTGAAGCGTTTCTCGCTCAAATGCGCGCGGCGATGCCAGCGCATCTCTCTTTCGACGACTTTATCGCCGCCTGTCAGCGCCCGCTACGCCGCAGTATTCGCGTCAATACGCTGAAGATTAGCGTCGATGATTTCCTCTCTCTGGTTGCCCCCTACGGCTGGCAGCTCGCGCCGGTGCCCTGGTGCGCAGAGGGATTCTGGATCGAGCGAGAGGATGACGACGCGCTGCCGCTGGGCAGTACCGCCGAACATCTCAGCGGGCTGTTCTATATTCAGGAAGCCAGTTCGATGCTGCCGGTCGCCGCCCTGTTCGCCGATAACCGGCAGCCCGAACGGGTGATGGACGTTGCCGCCGCCCCGGGATCGAAAACCACCCAAATTGCAGCCCGAATGGGCAACGCGGGTGGCATTCTCGCCAATGAATTCTCCGCCAGCCGGGTGAAGGTGCTGCATGCCAACATCAGCCGCTGCGGCATCAGCAACGTCGCTCTGACCCACTTCGACGGCCGGGTTTTTGGCGCGGCCTTGCCCGAAACCTTCGATGCCATCCTGCTTGACGCCCCCTGCTCCGGCGAAGGGGTTGTACGTAAAGACGCCGACGCGCTGAAAAACTGGTCGCCGGAGAGCAACCTCGACATCGCCGCCACTCAGCGCGAGCTTATCGACAGCGCCTTCCATGCTCTGCGCCCTGGCGGGACGCTGGTGTATTCCACCTGCACCCTGAATCGTGAAGAAAATCAATCGGTCATTGAGTGGCTGCTGTCCCGCTATCCGCAGGCGGTGGAGATCCTGCCGCTGGGAGAGTTGTTTCCCGGCGCAGCCGACGCCTTAACCGCGGAAGGTTTTCTGCACGTTTTTCCGCAAATTTACGATTGCGAAGGCTTCTTTGTCGCGAGGTTGCGCAAAACTGCGGCGATCGATCCGCTCCCGGCGCCAGGCTATAAGGTCGGTAAATTCCCGTTTACGCCGCTGAAGGACCGGGAGGCCGCCGCGGTAACTGCCGCCGCCAGGGCTGTTGGCCTGGAGTGGGACGCAGGCCATACGCTGTGGCAGCGGGATAAAGAGCTGTGGCTGTTTCCGCTGGCTTTGGAGCCCCTGTTCGGCAAGGTGCGCTTTTCTCGCATCGGCGTGCGCCTGGCGGAGCTGCACAATAAGGGGTACCGCTGGCAGCATGAGGCGGTTATCGCCTTTGCCGCGCCGCAGCGCGCCTTCGAGCTGTCGCAGGAGGAAGCGGAGGAATGGTATCGCGGGCGCGACGTCTATCCGCAAACCGCGCCTGGGCAGGATGAAACCATTGTGACCTTCCAGGGCGTCCCGCTGGGCCTGGCGAAGCGCGTCGGCTCCCGACTGAAGAACAGCTATCCGCGCGAACTGGTGCGCGATGGAAAACTTTTTGCCGGCAAGGTGTGAGGCCGCGCAAAAAATGCGCACTTTTTGACTGGCGCTTTTCGCCCCATTGACTACGCTGAAAAATAACGGCCATAACTGGTCGTACCACAACTCAGCTGAAAAATGGGGTGAAGCGATGAGTAAAACCAATGTCCGCATCGGCGCGTTCGAAATAGACGATGCCGAACTGCACGGTGAGCATCAGGGTGAGCGAACGTTAAGCATACCCTGCAAATCCGATCCAGACTTATGTATGCAGCTTGACGCCTGGGATGCCGACACCAGCGTGCCCGCGATTCTCAATGGCGAACATTCCGTTCTCTACCGTAAACATTACGACCGCCAGTCCGATGCCTGGGTCATGCGCCTTGCCTGACACCAATGAACCCGTCGCCTGAGACGGGTTATTTATTTCCCCGTCCCGCCGTCATCCCCTACACTAAATAGTATGTGAACCCGAGCATGAGGCCAGGATGTTTGCCTTAGTGTTGTTTATTTGCTATCTGGATGGCGGCTGCGAGGACATTGTGGTTGACGTCTACCGCGAGGAAACGCAGTGCTTAGTGGCGATGGAGGATCAGCGGATCCGCCACGGTGGCTGCTACCCGATAGAAGATTTTATTGATGGCTTCTGGCAACCCGCCAGCGAATACAGCGACTTTTAGCCTGCCGACTGCAGCGCCACCAGCGTCAGCATCCCACCAAACACAGCGCCCGTATCAATATAGTGTTGATTATCGTGGTCATAACGCGCCTGAAGCGGCGTATGGCCAAACCAGAAATGGTCTGCGCCGCCAATAGCGCCATGGCGCCCCGCCAGGTGTTCACTCAGACGATGGCGGCTCCATAGTACCCGTTGGGGATCCACCGGCTGCTGCCAGCGATAGACCGGCGCCGGGTAATCGGCGTGGGCGATCACATGCCGCGCTTTCCCGCATTCCACTTCAATAATCAACGGTAGCCGCCGACAGTGCGCCAGCAGCCGATCGACGTCGGCCCGCTGCCGCGCATCGCCCTTGACGTACCAGTCGCCACCGTTCATCTGCCAGAGCCGCATATCTCCGCTCTCCAGCGCCTCCAGCGCCATCTGCTCATGATTCCCCCGAACGGTCCTGAACCAGCGACAGCGCAACAGGCCAAGACAATCGGCGCTCTGCGGCCCGCGATCGATCAGATCGCCCACCGAGATCAGCAGATCGGCCCAGGGATCAAAGCGCAACTGACGCAGGCGATTCATCAGCAGCGCAAAGCAGCCATGCAGATCGCCCATCAGCCAGATATTACGCCAGTCGCTGCCGTTAATACGTTGATACATATAATTACCTCTCAGCGGTAATTATAGGTAATTCCAGCAAAGGTCCACGGAATTTAATTTACACCTCAATCAATTTTAAACAGACGGCAAATATAGTCCGCCAGAGGATTAAGCTTGTCAGTGGCTCGCTTTAAAATAGGGGGAAATCACAACGAGGTGTTTATCGTGACAGACAATAGCTTGCATTCATCCGGCGTGCTAGCGCCGCGCTCGCATCTTATTGCCGATCTGGTGATGGGCAGATTGACACCTGCCCCCATCTGGCGGCAAAAAAATTACCGCTTTAAGTTTTTGCTGCGCACGGCCTTATTTTATAACGCCACCAGAGCGATGCTGGAAGCGCTCAGCGCTCGGGATGATTTTAATCAGCTGCTGGCCGCGCAGGCTACGCTGCCGGGCAAAGTACACCGTCAATATCTGACCCGCGATCTCAACGCCTGGCAGCGGGCGGTGGCGGTAATCAACCATTATCGCTATATCGACACCCTACGCGGATCGCGGCTGGCGCACGCTATGACCGCGGTGTCTGAGGTCCCGCTGCTGACGTTAAACGGAAAAGAGGACCGCCGGTTTACTCTTTATGCCTCCTCGGCAGGCAAAGCCGAACGTGAGGGTGAAACCACTCTGTGGCTGCGCGACAGCGACCACACCCTGCTGGCCAGCGCCACCTTCAGCGTAACCCGTGATCACGATGCCTGGCAGCTGGTTATCGGCGGTCTGCAGGGGCCACGACGTCACGTTTCTCATGAGGTGATTAAGCAGGCGACTCGCGCCTGCTACGGCCTGTTTCCGAAGCGCCTGCTGCTGGAGTTTATCTGGCAGCTGGCCGCGCGCAGCCAAATCGCGGCTATTTACGGCGTCAGCGATAATGGTCACGTGTTCCGCGCCCTGCGCTATCGCCTGAGCAAAGGCCGCCATTTCCACGCCAGCTACGACGAGTTCTGGCAGTCTATCGACGGCCAGCCGGAAAGCCCCTGGCGCTGGCGGCTACCGCTATGTCTGGAAAGAAAATCGCTGGAGAGTATCGCCAGTAAAAAACGGGCTGAATATCGGCGGCGATTCCAGCTGCTGGATCAGCTGACGGAGCAGGTGGCAATATTGACGCAGCGGCATGCCGGTGACTAAATTGCACTGTCGGTGAAGCCGAATTACAACATGGCGTTTGCTTATTATGTCAATATTTCGCTACTATCAGGGTCCCCGAAGGCCACCGGATAGTCGCTTGCATAATGAGTAAAACCGAAATTTTTCTGCTGATTATTCTGGCGGTCATTCTGCTCGGGAGCATATGGTTTATTTTCAGCGATGAAATTTGGCTATTGCTCTGCTATCTGGAAAGCCAGATATACCCTACATTCAGCGTTCCGCAATAATATTTTCCGCCCGCAAAAGTGCTCGTGCTTATTATTTATGCCACCTCGTCAGCCGGCGAGGTGTAATCGCATGAATTGCCAAATCGTTTAGATTTTGCTTATTTTATTTATCATACAAATATGTATACTAGCAGGCTTCCGATGTTGGCCCGCCAGTTAACCTGCACGCCGGGCCTGTTTAGGTGCAGGTTTTTTCTTTTCTCCGCCCTCGTTTACGGTTCCACCGTTGCCACCTCCCCTTCCACAGGATGCGATTTATGTGTAAATGAATTGTGTATGCTAAAAACGGTGTGCTATAACGGGACATCCAGAGGCCAGCGGGTGTTTGACTGACAGGATGTCGCTGGCTCTTGGGAAAGAAGACAGATAAAGATAAAAAGAGACCGAATACGATTCCTGTATTCGGTCCAGGGAAATGGCTCTTGGGAGAGAGCCGTGCGCTAAAAGTTGGCATTAATGCAGGCTAAGTCGCCTTGCACTATAAGAATAGTTTAACGCGTCAGCTTTTCCAGTCCGCGGCCAAAGTGGCTGCATAATTCCTGGAAAGGGGGCCTCTGCCAGCGAAAAAACCGCCACTGCCGTTGTCCGGCAAGGGCGGTTTTTTTGATGTTATTACAGCAGGATAGCGAGAAAGTTTAGCAGAGCTTCTGCGCTCGCTCGATAAAGGGCGCGAGGCTCATTTTTTGTCCCGGATGCTGCGGATCGTCGATCTGGATCACTGAGATCGGCTGCGCGGTGGTTTTGCCGGCTTTGACCTGCTGCTCAGCCACCTCATTGAGCGGATACTGAACCAGCGTGCTCGGGTTGATGGCGTAAAGCGCGTTACCCGGTCGACAGGTCAACATAACCTCTTCCCGGTTGAACGCCCAGCTCTCCTTCCCCACCTCAAAACGGCTCACGGTGATAATTTGTGGCGCTGCCAGAGCAGCCCCGGAGCTTGCCAGTAACAACATGGTCAGAACAATTTTTTTCATGATTTTGCCAGTTAATTCAATAAGGTTCCCAGGTGGCAAACAGACTGACGGCCAGCAGCGCCAGCGCGCCCAGCCCTATTTCAGCCTGCGTGGTTCGCAGGATCAGGCTTTCCGCCTGCGAACCGCTTGCCGACATGCGCGGTACCAGAACATACCTGTTCACTAACGCAATTACCACCATCCCGGCGACCAGCGCACATTTGATCAACAACATGCGTCCCCACGGCGATGCGCCAATCAATCCTCCCTGGATCAACAGCGCATTGAGCGCTCCGCTGGCAATCGTGCCGGCGACGGCCAGATGCCCGTAACGTGAAAAGCGCGCCATGATATAGACCGCGGCCGGCCGCCAGCGCCCCTGCGCCAGGCGCAGGCAATAGATAAAGGGCAACAGACCGCCAAACCAGCTGGCGACGCAGAAGAGATGCACAGCGTGGTTTGTCCGCTGCAGCACGCCGGTGAGACCATCGTGCATAGCGGCGTGCCCTACCCCGGCGGAAAGCAGCAGCTGTGCCGCCAGCAGGGCCACCAGCTGGCGGGCGCCGTGACGGGGACGGATCCACACTACCGCAAGCGCGATCCACGCCAGTAGGATCTGCCAGATCCACACTCCACCAAAGTGGGTCCCGGCCACCGCCTGCCAGACGGCGGGTCGCCAGACATCCGTCCAGCCCTCGCCCATTATTCCTCCCTGCAGGAGATACAGCGCCAGCGTAGAGATCGCGCCGATCAGCAGCAGCGGGCGCAGTAGTGGATAAAAGCGCAGCATCAGCACGCGTCTCAGCGGTACCGGCGCCCACCAGGCGCCATACAGCACGCAGCCAAAAGCCAGCATCAGGGAGATAAAGTGCCCAAAGCGCAGGGTAATATAGAGCCCGGTCAGCATCGCTTACTTCACGCTAAAGGTATATTGCCCTTTGGTTTTATGACCATCCACCGAGACCACATGCCATGCCACGGTGTACTCTCCCGGCGGCAAGGCTTCCGCCAAAGGTAACGTGACCTCGGCGGGATTATCGGCGCTGCGGGTCAGTTTTCCGGTAGCCACCGCATGCTGCTGCGGACCGGTGACGGTCACGCCGCTGAATGCGGGTTCAATACCTTCGGAAAAACTGAGCGTCAACGTCTGTGGGGAAGCTGAAAGCTGCGCCCCGGCGGTCGGGATCTGCTGCTGCAGGTGAGCGTGGGCGAAGGCGCCCGCCGCGGTTAACATCCCGGCAAGCGCAACGGAGAGACGCAACGCGCGTCCAGCAAGAAGTCGCATATTCGTCATTCCCTTTTGTTATGTCTGTAGCACAGAGAATAACCCTGTATAATGCCAGAGTCGAGCCAGGCATCTGGCCCTGACCGGATTTATAAGCAGAGTGGAGTGGATGATGGAAAGAAATCTGGCCAAAATTTCGCAAGATGAGATGGATAAAGTCAATGTCGATCTCGCCGCCGCCGGCGTTGCTTTTAAGGAACGGTACAATATGCCGGTGGTCGCTGATTTAGTCGAGCGTGAACAGCCTGCACATCTGCGCGACTGGTTCCGTGAACGACTGATCGCCCATCGGCTGGCCTCCGTCTCCCTTTCGCGACTACCGTGGGAGCCGAAACAGAAATAATGCGCGCTCGCCTCCTCCCCGTCGGTTGGCAAGCCCGGCCAATTCCATTACGCTTATTGTTTTGCTCTGGAGCGAGCCATGCTGCGCGTCATTGATACCGAAACCTGCGGCCTGCAGGGGGGCATCGTTGAAATCGCCTCGGTCGATATAGTCGACGGGCAAATTACCAATCCCATGAGCCATCTGGTGCGTCCCGATCGGCCCATCAGCCCGCAGGCGATGGCTATCCACCGGATCACGGAAGAGATGGTCGCTGATAAGCCGTGGATTGAGGAGATTATTCCGCACTATCATGGCAGCCCGTGGTACGTCGCGCATAACGCCAGCTTCGATCGCCGGGTGTTGCCGGAGATGCACGGCGAGTGGATCTGTACGATGAAGCTGGCCCGACGCCTGTGGCCGGGAATCAAATACAGCAATATGGGGTTATATAAATCACGTAAGCTGAACGTGACTACGCCGCCGGGACTGCATCACCACCGGGCGCTGTATGACTGCTATATCACCGCCGCGCTGCTGCTGGATATCATCAATGTTTCCGGCTGGACCCCTGACGAAATGGCCGATATCACCGGTCGGCCGGCGCTGCTGACTACTTTTACCTTCGGCAAATACCGGGGTAAGGCCGTCGCCGAGATTGCTGAAAACGATCCAGGCTATCTGCGCTGGTTATTCAACAATCTCGACCGCATGAGCCCCGAACTGCGCCTGACGCTCAGGCATTACCTCGGGGAATAGCGCCTACACTGCCGCTTTTCCCGGCAGTGTCCCCTGCGCCAGGGCGATGAAAAAGGCGTACTCCAGCGCCACCCCTTCATAGCTTTTAAAGCGCCCGGATTTTCCGCCATGTCCGGAATCCATATCGGTGCAGAGCAGCAGCAGGTTATCGTCGGTTTTCAGTTCCCGCAGTTTCGCCACCCATTTAGCCGGCTCCCAGTATTGCACCTGGGAATCATGCAGACCGGTAGTCACCAGCATGTGGGGATAGGCCTGCGCCCTCACGCCGTCATAGGGACTGTAGCTTTTCATATAGTGATAATAGGTTTCATCCTGCGGATTTCCCCACTCTTCAAATTCACCGGTGGTCAGCGGAATAGTTTCATCCAGCATGGTGGTCACCACATCGACGAACGGCACCTGGGCTATCACGCCATGGAACAGCTCTGGCCGTTCATTCACGGCCACGCCCATCAGCATTCCGCCGGCGCTGCCCCCCATGCCGTAGCAAAGCCGCGGATCGCCGTACCCCTGGGCAAGCAGCGCGTCACAGACGTCCAGATAGTCGTTGAAGGTATTTTTCTTACACAGGAATTTACCGTCTTCATACCATTGCTGACCCAGCTCGCCGCCGCCGCGGACGTGGGCGATGGCGTAGACAAAGCCGCGGTTGAGCAGGCTCAGCCGGCTGGCGCTGAAATCGGCATCGATACTCTCGCCATATGAGCCATAGCCATAGACCAGCAGCGGGTTGCTCCCTTTGCGAAAATGTTCGCGATGGTAGACCAGAGAGACCGGGACTTCGACGCCATCGCGGGCGGTCACCCACAGGTGTTCGCTCTGGTAGCAGCTCGTATCCAGCCCCTTTACCTCCTGCTGTTTGATCACTCTTCGTTCGCCGGTATCCATATCCAGTTCAAACAGCGTATCCGGCGTAGTCATGGAGGAATAGCCGTAGCGCAGTCGCGACGTTTCGGGCTCCAGATTATAGGCAAGCCAGGTGACATAGGCCGGATCGTCAAAAGCGATCCCCACCACCTCCCGGGTCTTGCGGTTAATTTGCCGCAGACTGGTCAGGCCACGCTGACGCTCTTCCACAACCAGCCAGTCGGTAAACAGGGTAAATCCTTCGAGCATCACGTCGTGACGCGGCGGGATCAGCGTGGTCCACTGTTCTTCATCACGCAGTACGGTACGGTAGAGGCCGAAATTCTTCCCCTCCCGGTTGGAACGAAGATAGAAAGCGTGCTGATAGTGATCAAGACTGTATTCATGATCTTTACGCCGTGGCAGAAAGCAGACCGGCTCGGCGTCTGGCAGTTCGGCGTTGAGCAGCAGCACTTCGCTGGTGGTGGCGCTGGAGAGATAAATTACCACGAACTGCTGGGAGGTGGTTTTATGCACGCTGACGTAGAAGGTCTCATCTTTTTCCTCGTAGACCAGCGCGTCGCTCTGCGCCGGTGTCCCGACGGTGTGGCGCCAGACCTGATAAGGGAGCAGCGTGGTGGGATGTTTACGCACATACCAAACAAAGCGTGAATCGTTGCTCCAGGCAAAGCCGGAGGTGACATTTTCGAGGATTTCCGGGTACCACTCGCCGTTGCTGAGGTCGCAAAAGCGCAGGCCGTACTGGCGGCGGGAAAGGTAATCTTCCGCCACCGCCATTAGCTGGTTGTTGGGCGCAATGCCCAGTCCGCCCAGGGTGTAGAACTCGCTCTTCGCCGCCCGCTGGTTGGCATCGAGCAGGATCTCCCACTCATCCCACTCTTCTTTCAGCACCGACTGCCGCTGGTAGATAGCGTATTCGCAGCCCGGCTCATACACCTGACGGTAGCGAAAGCCGTTTTTACTGTAGGGGGCAGAGACTTCCCGCTGCGGAATGCGGTCGATAATCTCCTTCAGCAGACGCTCCTGCAGGCTGAGCTGCGAATCCATCACTTGCTTGCCGTAAGCGTTCTCCGCGTGCAGATACTCCAGCACGTCAGGTCGCGCGCGCTCATCGTCGCGCAGCCAGTAATAATTATCGATGCGTGTATCGCCATGCAAGGTCATGGCGTGAGGGATCCGTTTAGCTTTAGGTGGCATGTTATTCTTCTGCTGCTTTATCGTGACACAAGAGCATTCAGGCCGCAGGGTAGCGCCTGAATGATGACGTGTCTATAAGGGTGGCAAAAGACGCGAGCGATGCAAGCGAAACGTGATGATTTAGACGCTTAGCGCTTGTTTTTGTGACTGGATATCCTGTTCTATATCGGCCCGGACATCTTTCGGCAGCGCCAGGGCGTCTCCCAGCGCATTAAGGTAGCTACGCTCCATAAAATGGTCGATATCAATCACCGCGCAGCTGACGTAGTAGATCTCCAGCGCCTCCTGCGGGTCGATGATGCCCTCGGCGAGACGCTGCGGATCCAGCGGCTGGGCTAGCGCCTGGTCAATTAGCACCCGGGCCTGAACGTCAATATTGGCCGCCCGCAGCTGAGTTTCAATATTCGCCCGCTCGTGGTCATCAATATGACCGTCGCTTTTCGCGGCAAATACCAGGGCCGTGATCAGCCGCACGCTACGCGGATCGACATCCGTCGGCGCCGCTGCCGTCTCAGGCGCCTGGGCGGACGTATTCTGCGCGCGCATTTTCTGCTGATACTTGTTCCATACCACCGTGCCCGCCACCGCCCCGCCGCCTGCCAGCAGCGCGCTAGTGCCATATTTCGCCAATAATTTGCGTGACGATTTGCTGGCCACCAGCAATCCGGCCAGCCCACCGATGGCGCCGGGCAGCAGGCCGCTCCCTTTTGACGACTCGCCAGACGGTGACGCACCCTGCTGCCCGAGCAGCGACTGCAGTTGATGTAGCCAGTTAGCCATGGTTTTCCTCTCAGGTGACAAACACTGTTATCAGCCTAAACGACGCGATGTCAGGAAATGTTAGATATGGCTAAAGATGCGCAAAGGTACGTGCGACGGCAGCATCGGGGCCGACCGACCAGTGACTGACCGCCAGCGTTCAGGCTGCCTTGGCTTTGCGCGCTTTGGCCGCCGGCACGGCGTCATCACCCGCCGGAGAAGTCTCGGCGGTAGCCGACGGCGCGGAGGCGTCCTGTGCGGGCGTCTCTTGCTCCGGCAGTCGGCCAACTCGCAGGATATGCTGCAGCGCTTCTTTACGCTCCGCCAGCCACATCGCCATGGTATCGCGCTGGACGTCATCCATCTCCAGCGGCGATGCCACCAGCCAGTCATTCAGCACCTCTGCCAGATCGAGCATTTTGTCGTAAGCGTCGGCCTCTTTTTTGCTGGCAAAAGACATTTTTTCCTCACCTTCGCGGATCACCACATATTTAATTTCAACCGCCATACTGCAGCCTCTCTATACTGTATTTTTATACAGTATAGCAAATTTCCCTCCCGGACTCAACTCACGCGCGTTACGCGCGTAAAGACATACGCAAACGTTTTCGTTTATAATCGCTGCCATCTTTTTTTACTGCGGATGAGAGTTATGACTGTATTAGGCACCGCGCTGCGCCCGGCAGCCACCAAAGTTATGCTGTTAGGTTCCGGCGAGTTGGGTAAAGAAGTCGCTATTGAATGTCAGCGTCTGGGCATTGAAACCATCGCCGTAGACCGCTACCCCGATGCCCCGGCGATGCAGGTCGCCCACCGCGCCCATGTCATCAATATGCTGCACGGCGAGAGCCTGCGCGCCCTGATTGAACAGGAAAAACCTGATTATATCGTGCCGGAGATCGAAGCTATCGCTACCGACACCCTGGTCGAACTGGAACAGGCCGGGCAGAAAGTGGTCCCCACGGCGCGGGCGGCAAAGCTCACCATGAACCGCGAAGGCATTCGCCGCCTGGCGGCGGAAGAGCTGCAGCTTCCCACCTCCCGCTATCGTTTTGCCGACAGCGAAGAAGGCTTCCGCGCGGCGGTTACCGAGATCGGTTTGCCATGCATCGTTAAACCGGTGATGAGCTCCTCCGGCAAAGGCCAGAGCTTTATCCGCTCGGCTGACCAGCTCAGCGAAGCCTGGCGCTATGCGCAGCAGGGCGGCCGCGCTGGCGCCGGACGGGTGATCGTCGAGGGGGTGGTGAACTTCGATTTCGAAATCACCCTGCTCACCGTCAGCGCTGTCGATGGCGTGCATTTCTGCGCTCCGGTTGGTCATCGTCAGGAAGACGGCGATTACCGTGAGTCCTGGCAGCCGCAGCAGATGAGCGACCTGGCCCTCGAGCGTGCCCAGACCATCGCCCGCAAGGTGGTGCTGGCGCTGGGAGGTTATGGTCTGTTTGGCGTGGAGCTGTTCGTATGCGGCGACGAGGTGATCTTCAGCGAAGTCTCCCCGCGACCACACGACACCGGGATGGTGACGCTTATCTCCCAGGATCTCTCGGAATTCGCCCTGCACGTTCGCGCCTTCCTCGGGCTACCCGTCGGCGCTATCCGCCAGTATGGTCCGGCCGCCTCCGCGGTGATCCTTCCGCAGTTGTCCAGCCAGAACGTCAGCTTTGGCCAGCTGCAGTCGGCCGTCGGGGCTGGCCTGCAGCTGCGTCTGTTCGGCAAGCCGGAGATTGACGGTACCCGCCGCCTGGGGGTAACCCTCGCCGTCGCCGATTCGGTTGAGGAGGCCGTGGCGCGGGCTAAAGCCGCCGCCGCGGCGGTCATCGTCGAAGGGTAAAGACAAAAAACCCGGTCGCGTTGCTGCAGACCGGGTTGTTGACCTGGAGGCGTGGTTTATTTCGCGCCTTCCACCGCTTCTCGCGCGAGGGTGGTGATGCGATCGTAGTCGCCGGCTTCGAGGGCGTCGGCTGGCACCAGCCAGGAACCGCCGATGCACAGTACGCTGTTCAGCGCCAGGTAGTCACGGTAGTTGGCCGGAGAGATACCGCCGGTCGGGCAGAAACGAATGTGGCCGAACGGACCCGCAATCGCCTGCAAGGCTTTCACGCCGCCGTTGGCTTCCGCCGGGAAGAATTTAAACTCTTTCAGGCCATACTGCATACCCAGCATCAGCTCAGATACCGTGCTGATCCCCGGGATCAGCGGGATGGTGCCGTCTTCGGTCGCCGCTTTCAGCAGGGATTCGGTAAGACCCGGGCTGATAGCGAACTGCGCGCCGGCTTCCGTTACCGCTTTCAACTGCTCAACGTTGGTAACCGTGCCCGCGCCGACAATCGCGTCCGGAACTTCTTTGGCAATCGCGCGGATCGCCTCCAGGGCGCACTCGGTGCGCAGAGTCACTTCCAGCACGCGAACGCCGCCCGCCACCAGCGCTTTCGCCATCGGTACCGCGTGTTCCAGCTTTTTCACTACGATAACCGGGACAACCGGACCGGAGGTGAGGATTGCTTCTGCTGTTGTTTTCCAGTTTTTCATCAGGATTTTCTCTCGCCAGATCTAGAAATTAAATCGTCTTAAAAAGTGATGCAGGTTGCGCCCTGCTCCGCGCCAGAGAGCTTCTCACGCAGCGCCCCAAACATCTCCCGACCGGTTCCCACGCGCGACGCGCTGAGGTCAGGGATATGCGGCTGACGCGCCGCCAGTTCGGCCTCATCCACCAGCAGCGTCAGTTCCCCCGTCTGTCCGTTCACGCGAATAAGATCGCCATCGCGCACTTTCGCCAGCAAGCCGCCATCATACGCTTCAGGCGTGACGTGAATGGCTGACGGGACTTTACCGGAGGCGCCAGAGAGTCGGCCATCGGTCACCAGCGCTATTTTGAAACGGCGGTCCAATAATACACCAAGTGGCGGCATAAGTTTATGTAATTCTGGCATCCCATTCGCTTTTGGCCCCTGATGACGGACCACCACCACGCAGTCTTTGTCCAGCAGCCCCGCTTCAAAGGCCGGCAACACGTCGTGCTGGCTCTCGAATACCACCGCCGGCGCTTCAATCACCTGGTTCTCCACCGGGACCGCCGAAGTTTTCATCACCGCGCGTCCCAGGTTGCCGCTCAGCACCTTGGTGCCGCCGTGGCGGGAGAATGGTTTTTCAAAGGTCGCGATGACCTGGTCGTCCAATGGCGCTGTCGCCCCTTCGCGCCAGTCCAGCTCGCCGTTATTCAGCCATGGCTCCAGGGTGTAGCGCGACAGGCCAAAGCCGGCCACGGTGTGAACATCCTCATGCAGCAGGCCGCCTTTCAGCAGCTCGCGCACCAGTACCGGAACGCCGCCTGCCGCCTGGAAGTGGTTGATATCCGCCGGGCCGTTGGGATAGAGGCGCGCCAGCAGCGGCACCACGTCTGACAGGTCGGAGAAATCGTCCCAGTTAATGATAATTCCCGCCGCGCGGGCCATCGCCACCAGGTGCATAGTGTGGTTGGTGGAGCCACCGGTCGCCAGCAGCGCCACGATGCCGTTGACCACCACTTTTTCGTCAAACATTTTGCCCAGCGGCATCCACTCATTGCCGTTGCCGGTCATGCGGGTGACCTGGCGCGCGGCGGCGGCGGTCAGCGCTTCCCGCAGCGGAGCATCCGGATGGACAAAGGACGAGCCCGGCAGCTGCATGCCCATAAATTCGACCACCATCTGGTTGGTGTTCGCCGTTCCGTAGAAAGTACAGGTCCCCGGCGCGTGATAAGAGGCGGCTTCGGACTCCAGCAGCGCCATACGGTCAACTTTCCCTTCTGCATACAGCTGGCGAATGCGAACCTTCTCTTTATTCGGCAGGCCGCTGGCCATCGGACCGGAGGGAATAAAGACCGACGGCAGATGGCCAAATGAGAGCGCCGCCATGGTCAGACCGGGAACAATTTTATCGCAGACCCCGAGATACAGGGCCCCGTCGAACATGTTATGCGACAGGCCGATGGCGGCGGACATAGCGATCACCTCTCGGCTCAGGAGTGAAAGCTCCATCCCGTCCTGCCCCTGCGTTACGCCGTCGCACATCGCCGGCACGCCGCCGGCGACCTGGCCGACCGCATTGGCGCTGTGCAGCGCTTTGCGGATGATCTCCGGGTAGTGTTCATAGGGCTGGTGAGCGGACAACATGTCGTTGTAGGAGGTGATGATGGCAATGTTGTTGCGCAACATGCTCTTCAGGGAGGCTTTGTCGTCAGCCTGGCAGGCCGCGAATCCGTGAGCCAGATTGCCGCAGGCCAGTTGCGCACGATGCACGGTGTCGGTTTTGGCCTGGTTAATCCTTGCGAGGTAAGCCGCGCGGGTGTCACGCGACCGTTCGATAATGCGATTTGTTACCCGTAACATTGTCGAATTCATAAAGGCTCCTCAAATTTTTATCTGTCCGGCCGCTGCGTGATGACGTGTTGACGTGGTAAAGGCCACAAACACCAGCGCTCAGGGGCAAAATGTCTGCAGGCAGTGTAATAAAAAAAGCCCCGTGGGTGAATCCTCACGGGGCTTAAAAGATTAAAAAGCGTGCGACTTTCTGCGTCAGATCATGTTACCGGTAAAATAACCCTGACGGATTAGCCTCCAGCCTTACTCGAACTCGTTCCATGAACGACCGTCGCGAGTGATCATGGCCACCGACGCAACCGGTCCCCAGGTCCCGGCCTGATACGGTTTCGGCGCATCGCGGTCGGCTGCCCAGGCTTCGGTAATGGAGTCAACCCATTTCCACGCCTCTTCTACTTCGTCACGGCGAACGAACAGCGCCTGGATGCCACGCATGGTCTCCAGCAGCAGACGTTCATAGGCATCGGCCAGGTGCGTCTGGTTGAAGGTTTCGGAGTAGCTCAGATCCAGTTTAGTGATCTGCAGGTTATGTTTATGATCGAGGCCCGGCACTTTGTTCAGTACCTGGATATCTACCCCTTCGTCCGGCTGCAGGCGAATGGTCAGCTTGTTCTGCGGCAGCTCCTGCCAGGTCTCTTTAAACAGATTCAGTTCCGGGGTTTTGAAGTAAACCACTACCTCTGAGCATTTGGTCGGCAGACGTTTGCCGGTGCGCAGATAGAACGGTACGCCAGCCCAGCGCCAGTTATCGATATCGACGCGGATCGCCACGAAGGTTTCGGTGTTGCTGGTCTTGTTGGCCCCCTCCTCTTCGAGATAGCCAGGCACTTTTTTGCCCTGGGCAAAGCCGGCGGTATACTGGCCGCGAACGGTTTTCTCGCGCACGTTGGAGCGGTCAATACGGCGCAGGGATTTCAGCACCTTGACCTTTTCATCACGGATGCTGTCGGCGCTGAGATCGGACGGCGGTGACATGGCAATCATGCACAGGATCTGCAGCAGGTGGTTCTGGATCATGTCGCGCATCTGCCCGGCCTGGTCGAAGTAACCCCAGCGCCCTTCAATACCCACCTCTTCCGCGACGGTGATTTCGACGTGATCGATGGTGCGGCAGTCCCAGTTATTGACGAACAGGGAGTTGGCGAAGCGCAGCGCCAGCAGGTTGAGGACCGTCTCTTTACCGAGATAGTGGTCGATACGGTAGACCTGACACTCTTCAAAAAACTCGCCGACCTGGTCGTTGATTTCACGGGAGGTTTCCAGCGAGGTGCCGAGCGGTTTTTCCATGACCACGCGCGCAGGCTTGGCATTAAGCTTCGCTTCGCCCAGCCCTTTACAGATCGCGCCAAAGGTGCTCGGCGGCATGGCGAAATAGTTGATGGTGACACGGTTCTTTTGATCCAGCATCTCACCCAGGCGGGTGAAGCCGCTGGTGTCATTGACGTCAAGATTACAGAACTCCAGGCGTCCGCTCAGGGTATCCCACAAACCTTCATCAATTTTTTCCTTCATGAAGGTTTCCAGCGCTTCGCGCACGACTTTGGTATAAGCCGTTTTATCCCAGTCGGCACGGCCGACGCCAATGATTCTGGTGTCAGCGTGGATCTGGCCCGCCTTTTCAAGCTGATACAGGGAAGGCAACAATTTACGCCGCGCCAGGTCGCCCTTCGCGCCGAAAATGACCAGGTCGCATGCCTGGGCCGTTTGCGTTACCGCCATGTCATTCTCCTCAGTTGATAGTCTGGTGCTTTTGCCAGGCTATATTTGTAATTTTCTTACACTGCACTGTACTGTGTTTACGTATTTCCCGAAAGCCTTCCCCTTCGTTTGCGGCGGTAAAACCGCACAGGGTGAAAACATTCGGCGATGATTTGGGCATTCGGCCGTTATTGTTCGTTGTTTGTACCTGGTTCAGGTCAGTAAAATACGACCCTGATCATGTAATGAAAAAAAACAACATCATTTCACGTCATTCCTCACCGCTTGCGCTTGCGGAGGGGTATATTCTTGCTAAAACGCCCAATGATTTCACCCATTAATGAAATCGTTTCCATTGATGAGCGCCCTGTTACTAATGAACATGCTGGAAAAAATCCAGTCCCGACTGGAACACCTTAGCAAATCTGAACGCAAAGTGGCGGAAGTGATCCTCGCCACCCCCGAGCAGGCCATTCATTCGAGCATCGCCGCCCTCGCCCTTGAGGCCGGGGTTAGCGAACCGACCGTCAATCGCTTCTGCCGTAGTCTCGAAACCCGCGGATTCCCTGACTTCAAACTGCATCTGGCCCAGAGCCTTGCGCACGGCACGCTCTATGTTAACCGGAATGTCGATGAAGACGACAGCGTTGAGTCATACACGGGAAAAATATTCGAATCGGCCATGGCGAGTTTAGATCAGGTGCACCATTCTCTCGACATGTCGGCGGTAAATCGCGCGGTGGATCTGCTGACTCAGGCCAAAAAAATCGCCTTTTTCGGCCTCGGCTCCTCAGCGGCGGTCGCTCACGACGCGATGAACAAATTTTTCCGCTTTAACGTGCCGGTCATCTATTCCGACGACATTGTCCTGCAACGGATGAGCTGTATGAATTGCGATGACGATGATGTGGTGGTGATTATCTCGCATACCGGAAGAACCAAGAGCCTGGTGGAGCTGGCGCAGCTGGCTCGTGAAAACGATGCCATGGTGATCGCGCTCACCTCCGCCGGTACGCCGCTAGCCAGGGAAGCCACGCTCGCCATTACCCTTGATGTGCCGGAAGATACCGACATCTATATGCCGATGGTCTCCCGTTTGGCCCAGTTGACCGTCATTGACGTGTTGGCGACTGGCTTTACCTTGCGTCGGGGGGCAAAATTCAGAGATAACTTGAAGAGGGTCAAGGAAGCGCTGAAGGAATCGCGTTTTGATAAAGAACCATTCGTACCCAGTGATAATCAATAAAAGTTGATAACAAGCAGTACCCCATTACACCTTCGATAACGATCCGGCTGTGCGACGTTGCAGGCTGGCGCTACCGAATCCATGTTCACGCAACACCAAAGTTGTATCAGTCAACGGAGTATTACATGTCCAGAAGGCTTCGCAGAACCAAAATCGTTACTACCTTAGGCCCGGCAACTGACCGCGATAACAACCTGGAAAAGGTTATCGCCGCGGGCGCAAACGTAGTACGTATGAACTTCTCTCACGGCACCCCGGAAGATCATCAGCTCCGTGCCGACAAAGTGCGTGAGATTGCGGCAAAACTGGGCCGTCATGTGGCCATCCTCGGCGACCTCCAGGGACCAAAAATTCGCGTATCGACCTTCAAAGAAGGCAAAATTTTCCTCAACGTCGGCGATAAATTCCTGCTCGACGCAAACCTTGGCAAAGGCGAAGGCGACAAAGAGAAAGTCGGGATCGACTATAAAGGCCTGCCGGCGGACGTCGTGCCGGGCGATATCTTATTGCTCGACGATGGTCGCGTGCAGCTGAAAGTCCTCGAAGTTCAGGGGATGAAAGTGTTCACTGAAGTGACCGTCGGCGGCCCGTTGTCCAACAACAAAGGGATCAACAAGCTGGGCGGCGGCCTGTCTGCCGAAGCGCTGACCGACAAAGATAAAGCTGATATCGTCACCGCCGCTAAAATCGGCGTCGACTACCTGGCCGTCTCTTTCCCGCGCTGCGGCGAAGACCTGAACTACGCCCGTCGCCTGGCGCGCGATGCCGGCTGCGATGCGAAAATCGTCGCCAAAGTTGAGCGTGCCGAAGCGGTTTGCGATCAGGATGCGATGGACGACGTGATCCTCGCCTCCGATGTGGTAATGGTTGCCCGTGGCGACCTCGGCGTCGAGATCGGCGATCCTGAGCTGGTGGGCATCCAGAAAGCGCTGATCCGTCGTGCCCGTCAGCTGAACCGTTCCGTCATCACCGCCACCCAGATGATGGAGTCGATGATCACCAACCCGATGCCGACTCGCGCGGAAGTGATGGACGTGGCCAACGCCGTGCTGGATGGTACCGATGCGGTGATGCTCTCCGCGGAGACCGCTGCCGGTCAGTATCCTTCGGAAACCGTGGCCGCGATGGCGCGCGTGTGTCTGGGCGCGGAAAAAATCCCTAGCCTCAACGTCTCCAAACACCGTCTGGACGTCCAGTTCGACAACGTGGAAGAAGCGATTGCCATGTCGGCGATGTATGCCGCCAACCACCTGAAAGGCATTACCGCCATCATCACCATGACCGAATCGGGCCGTACCGCGCTGATGACTTCGCGCATTAGCTCCGGTCTGCCGATTTTCGCCCTCTCCCGCCACGAGCGCACCCTGAACCTGACCGCCCTCTACCGCGGGGTGACGCCGGTGTTCTTCGACAGCCAGAATGACGGGGTGGCCGCCGCGCACGACGCCGTCAATCTGCTGCGGGACAAAGGCTATCTGGTCTCCGGCGACCTCGTGGTCGTGACCCAGGGTGACGTGATGAGCACCATCGGCAGCACCAACACCACTCGTATCCTCACCGTCGAGTAAGCACGGTAGAGATAAAAAAGCCTCCTGACGGAGGCTTTTTTTATTTCTTTTTCGGGAACAGCTCTTTGCGTTTATAGGGCTCGATTTCACCCGGCTTGCGCGTTTTCAGCAGCTTCAGGATCCAGGTATACTGCTCGGTGTGCGGCTTAACAAACACTTCCACTTCTTCGTTCATCCGCCGGGCGATGGTCGTATCGTCAGCGTCCAGCAGATCGTCCATCGGCGGGCGCACCAGCACCGTCAGGCGGTGCGTCTTGCCATCGTAGACCGGGAACAGCGGTACGACGCGGGCGCGGCACACTTTCATTAAGCGGCCAATCGCCGGCAGCGTGGCCTTGTAGGTAGCAAAGAAATCCACAAACTCGCTGTGTTCGGCGCCGTGATCCTGATCGGGCAGATAGTAGCCCCAGTAGCCCTGGCGCACCGACTGAATAAACGGTTTGATCCCATCGTTGCGCGCGTGCATACGCCCGCCAAAACGACGACGCACGGTATTCCACACGTAATCGAACACCGGGTTACCCTGGTTATGGAACATCGCCGCCATCTTCTGCCCGCCGGAGGCCATCAGCATCGCCGGGATATCCACACCCCATGCATGCGGAACGAGAAAAATCACCTTCTCATTATTGCGCTGCATCTCGTCGATGATCGCTTTCCCCTGCCAGTCGACGCGGGAAAGGATTTTCTGCGGATCGCGCAGGCCCAGCTCGGCCATCATCACCATCGCCTGCGGCGCCGAGGCATACATGGCGTCGATAATCGCTTCCCGCTCGTACTCGCTTTTTTCCGGGAAGCAGTACAGCAAATTAATCTGCGCCCGGCGGCGCGAGCTTTTCGCCAGACGCCCTACCAGACGACCGAGTTTGCCGAGGAGCGGATCGCGAAAGGATGGCGGCGTCAGCGCAATACCGGCGAAGGCAAAGACCCCCAGCCAGGCGCCCCAGTAGCGCGGCAGTAAAAAGGATTTTTCAAACTTAGGGATAAACTCAATATTATTTTTTTTCGTTTCCATGCCCAATCCGCAGATCGACTGCTTAATCAAGATAATGGGATAGTGTAGCGAGACGTCGGGTATCCTACAAAAGAAAAAGCCGGCGCCCTGGGGCACCGGCTTTCCACTGACCGGTGGTTAGTCAAACCGCAGCTGCGTAACGACCTCTTTGACCTGCGCCAGATAGTCGGTCCGGTCGGAACCGCTCAGCCCTTCGGTACGCGGCAGCTTAGCCGTCAGCGGGTTGACCGCCTGCTGGTTGATCCACACTTCGTAGTGCAGGTGTGGCCCGGTAGAGCGTCCGGTATTCCCCGACAGCGCAATGCGATCCCCGCGCTTCACTTTCTGCCCCGGCTTCACTAACAGCTTACGCAGGTGCATGTAGCGAGTGGTATAGGTGCGACCGTGGCGGATCGCGACGTAATACCCGGCAGCGCCGCTGCGTTTGGCCACGACTACTTCACCATCGCCCACCGCCAGCACTGGCGTTCCCTGCGGCATCGCGAAATCGACGCCACGGTGCGGCGCGACGCGGCCGGTGACCGGGTTCAGACGACGCGGATTAAAGTTAGAGGAGACGCGGAACTGACGCGCCGTTGGGAAGCGCATAAAGCCCTTCGCCAGACCCGTCCCGTTGCGGTCGTAGAATTTGCCGTCTTCGGCGCGGATGGCATAGTAATCCTTACCGTCAGAGCGAAGACGCACGCCGAGTAACTGGCTTTGCTCACGTTTGCCGTCGAGCATTTCGCGCGACATCAATACCGAGAATTCGTCGCCTTTCTTCAGCTTACGGAAATCCATCTGCCACTGCATGGCCTTGATCACCGCGTTGATTTCCGTGCTGGTCAGCCCGGCATCACGCGCGCTGGAGACAAAGCTGGCGCCGACGGTGCCCTTCAGCACGCTGTTGACCCAATCGCCTTTCTGCAGCTCGCTGCTCATTTTAAAACCGTTATCCACACGGGTATAGGTGCGGGTCTCGCGGCGGGACATCTCCCAGGTCAGGCTCTGCAGATCGCCGTCGGCGGTCAGGGTCCAGGAGAGCTGCTGGCCAATCTTCAGGTTGCGCAGCTCTTTATCGGCGGAGGAAAGCTGGGCGATATCGCCCATATCGATACCGTACTGGTTCAGAATACTGCTGAGCGTATCGCCGGTCGACACCACATATTCGTGCCCGCCGGCATCGCTATCGGCTTTTTCGTCGAGCTCATCCTGAGGAATGGCTTCTTCTTCCTGCGGGGCCTGATCGATCGGCTCGGAGGCTTCCGGCAGCAGGGAGCGGATCTCGCTTTTTTCCAGTTCAATGGTTCTGACGATGGGGGCGGATTCCGGGTGGTAAATGTAGGGTCGCCAGACGGCGACCGCTAAGGTAAGAACGCTAAGCGACCCCAGCATAACGCGATGAGGTCGTGGCAGATTGTTGAATGCCTGAGTGACAGCGCGGGCTATCTGTTGCACGTATTCACTTCCTCGTTAATCTCCTTTCAGGCAGCTCGAATACTGATTCGCCAGTTGGGTGAGGAATTGCGGGTAACTCGTTTTACCCAGCGTAATTCCTGTCCCCAGTGGATCCAGGGTCCCCATGCGCACAGACGTGCCCCGGGCAACAGCTTCGATAACCGCTGGCCTGAACTGTGGCTCAGCAAAAACGCAAGTGGCTTTCTGCTCAACCAGTTGTGTTCTGATTTCGTGTAAACGCTGCGCACCGGGCTGTATTTCAGGGTTGACGGTAAAGTGCCCCAGCGAGGTCAAACCGTAGTGTTTTTCAAAGTAACCGTAGGCGTCATGAAAAACGAAATAGCCCTTCCCTTTCAGCGGTGCCAGCTCATTGCTCACCTGCTTGTCGGTCGCCGCCAGCGCGGTCTCGAACTGCTGCAGGTTGCTGTCGAGTTTGGCTCGACTCTGCGGCATAAGTTCCAATAATTTATCGTGGATTGCAACCGCCGAAAGCCGCGCTATCTCTGGGGATAACCACAGATGCATATTGTAAATACCGTGATGGTGATCGCCGTCACCTTTTTCTGCTGCGCCATGGTCATGACCATGGTGATCGTCATCGTCGTCCGCCCCGGTGATGAGCAGCGGTTTGACCCCATCCAGCTCGGCAATCGTCACCTTTTTATTCGCCGCAATGCTTTGCGTCGACTTATCCATAAAGGCTTCCATTTCCGGACCAATCCACACCACTAAGTCTGCGTTCTGTAAGCGTTTTACATCAGAAGGACGGAGGGAATAATCATGCTCGGAGGCGCCATCGGGCAGCAGCACCTGGGTCTCGGTCACCCCATCGGCGATGGCCGCCGCAATAAAGCCCAGCGGTTTCATAGAAGTCACCACGGCGGCGCTGGCCAGCGGTACCTGCGCGAACAAAAAAACAGCGCCAAGTCCAGCGCAAAGAAGCGTATTTTTATGTAACATAATGCGTCTAGTCATCGAAATAAGTGAGTGTGATGTGATATTATAACATTCACTAGCTTGTGCAACCCCTAAATTACTATGACAAACCTTGTAACGCTGGAAAATGTCTCGGTGGCCTTTGGCCAACGCCGCGTGTTGTCTGACATCTCGCTGGCTCTCACGCCAGGCAAAATCTTAACCCTGCTGGGCCCCAACGGCGCCGGCAAATCGACCCTTGTGCGGGTGGTTCTCGGGCTGGTAGCACCGACAGAGGGTGTTATCAAGCGTGACGCACGCCTGCGCATCGGCTATGTGCCGCAGAAACTGCATCTGGACGCCACGCTGCCGCTGACCGTTAGCCGCTTCCTGCGTTTGCGCCCGGGCACCCGTAAAGACGACATCCTGCCGGCGCTGAAGCGCGTGCAGGCGGGGCATCTGATCGATGCGCCGATGCAAAAGCTCTCCGGCGGCGAAACGCAGCGCGTACTGCTGGCCCGCGCCCTGCTCAACCGTCCGCAGCTGCTGGTGCTGGATGAACCGACCCAGGGTGTTGACGTCAACGGCCAGGTGGCGCTCTACGATCTTATCAACCAGCTGCGCCATGAACTGGACTGCGCGGTGCTAATGGTATCCCACGATCTGCATCTGGTGATGGCCAAAACCGACGAAGTTCTGTGCCTGAACCAGCATATCTGCTGCTCTGGCGCACCGGAGGTGGTCTCCATGCACCCGGAGTTTATCTCCATGTTCGGCCCGCGCGGCGCGGAACAGCTGGGGATATACCGCCACCACCATAATCACCGCCACGACCTTCAGGGGCGAATTGTACTGCGTCGGGGAAACAGCCGCTAATGATTGAACTTCTGTTACCTGGCTGGCTTGCCGGGATGATGCTGGCCTGCGCCGCTGGTCCGCTGGGCTCCTTTGTGGTCTGGCGCCGCATGTCTTATTTCGGCGACACGCTGGCGCATGCGTCTCTGCTCGGCGTCGCTTTCGGTTTATTGCTTAACGTCAATCCGTTCTATGCGGTGATCGTCGTGACCCTGCTGCTGGCCGGCGGGCTGGTGTGGCTGGAAAAACGACCGCATCTGGCGATCGATACCCTGCTGGGCATCATGGCGCACAGCGCGCTGTCCCTGGGGCTGGTGGTTGTCAGTCTGATGTCTAACGTCCGCGTCGATCTGATGGCGTACCTGTTCGGCGATCTGCTGGCGGTTACGCCGCAGGACCTGATCGCCATTGCCATTGGCGTGGTGATTGTGATTGGCATTCTGCTCTGGCAGTGGCGGAATCTGCTGGCGATGACCATCAGTCCGGACCTGGCGTTTGTCGACGGCGTGAAGCTGCAGCGGGTCAAGCTGCTGTTGATGCTGGTCACCGCCCTGACTATCGGCGTGGCGATGAAGTTCGTCGGGGCGCTGATCATCACTTCCCTGCTGATTATCCCGGCCGCCACCGCCCGCCGTTTTGCCCGTACGCCGGAGCAGATGGCCGCCGTGGCGGTGGGCGTGGGCATGCTGGCCGTTACCGGCGGGTTAACCTTCTCGGCTTTCTACGATACCCCGGCCGGGCCGTCGGTGGTGCTCTGCGCCGCGGTGCTGTTTATTCTCAGCATGACGAAAAAAGCCGCCAGCTGAAAATGAAAAAGCCCGGTCACGCTGCTGACCGGGCTTCACCATAAACTGCTCAACCGCAACGCGCTACGGCATTTCCGGCGGCGTAATCCCGAAATGATTCCAGGCGCGCACCGTCGCCATTCTTCCCCGCGGCGTACGCTGCAGAAAGCCCTGCTGAATTAAGTAGGGCTCCAGTACATCTTCAATGGTTTCCCGCTCTTCGCCAATCGCGGCGGCGAGGTTATCCAGCCCCACCGGGCCGCCAAAGAACTTATCTATCACCGCCAGCAGCAGCTTACGGTCCATATAGTCGAACCCTTCCGCATCGACGTTAAGCATATCCAGCGCCTGGGCGGCAATATCGGCGGAGATGGTGCCGTCGTGGCGCACTTCCGCGAAGTCACGCACCCGGCGCAGCAGACGGTTGGCAATACGCGGCGTGCCGCGTGAACGGCGGGCTACTTCCAGCGCGCCCTCGTCGCTCATCTCCAGCCCCATATGGCGGGCGCTGCGGCTGACAATATGCTGCAGATCGGGGATCTGATAGAACTCCAGACGCTGCACGATGCCAAAGCGGTCGCGCAGCGGCGAGGTCAACGAACCGGCGCGGGTGGTGGCGCCGATCAGGGTAAACGGCGGCAGATCGATCTTGATGGAACGCGCCGCCGGACCTTCGCCAATCATAATATCCAGCTGGTAGTCTTCCATTGCCGGATAGAGCACCTCTTCCACCACCGGCGAGAGGCGATGGATCTCATCGATAAACAGTACATCGTGCGGTTCGAGGTTGGTGAGCATCGCGGCGAGGTCGCCCGCCTTCTCCAGCACCGGGCCGGAGGTGGTACGCAGATTCACCCCCATTTCATTGGCGACAATATTGGCCAGGGTGGTTTTCCCCAACCCTGGCGGGCCAAAAATCAGCAGGTGATCGAGGGCGTCGCCGCGCAGCTTCGCCGCCTGGATAAAGATCTCCATCTGCGAACGCACCTGCGGCTGGCCGACATACTCTGCCAGCAATTTTGGGCGGATGGCGCGGTCAGCGGCCTCTTCAAAGCCGCTGCTGTCTGCCGATACCAGCCGGTCTGCTTCAATCATCCCTTACCTCACAACGCAGCGCGCAGCGCTTCGCGAATTAGCGTTTCACTGTTGGCGTCCGGACGCGCGATCTTGCTGACCATCCGGCTGGCCTCCTGCGGTTTATAGCCCAGCGCGACCAGCGCGGCAACCGCTTCCTGCTCGGCATCGTCCGCCGTTGGGCCTGCCGGCGAGGTCAGCACCAGATCGGCCGCCGGGGTGAACAGGTCGCCGTGCAGCCCTTTGAAGCGGTCTTTCATCTCAACGATCAGACGCTCAGCGGTTTTTTTGCCAATCCCCGGCAGCTTCACCAGCGAGGCGACCTCTTCCCGTTCAACGGCGTTGACGAACTGCTGCGCCGACATGCCGGAGAGGATCGCCAGCGCCAGCTTGGGCCCCACGCCGTTGGTTTTAATCAGCTCTTTAAACAGGGTACGTTCCTGTTTGTTGTTAAACCCATACAGCAGCTGGGCATCTTCACGCACCACAAAGTGGGTGAAGACGATCGCCTCCTGCCCGGCCTCCGGCAGCTCATAGAAGCAGGTCATTGGCATATGCACTTCATAGCCGACGCCCGCCGTTTCCAGCAACACCAGCGGGGGTTGTTTTTCGAGAATGATGCCTCTGAGTCTGCCTATCACGTGGGGCTCCTGCGTTATGGTCTAAGTATCTGGCGGTATCATAAAAAAAGGCTGGATAGATATCCAGCCTGATTTGCGATTATCGTAAGCGCCCCCGCGCCAGATTGAGCCGGGTCTCGCTGATCTGAGCGGCATTCTGGCTGACATGGCAATGGGTGATGGCGATCGCCAGCGCATCCGCCGCATCCGCCTGCGGATTGGCGGGCAGCTTGAGCAAGGTGCGCACCATATGCTGGACCTGGCTCTTTTCGGCGCTGCCAATCCCGACCACGGTCTGCTTGACCTGACGGGCGGCGTATTCAAACACCGGCAGCGCCTGATTGGTCGCTGCGACGATCGCCACCCCGCGCGCCTGCCCGAGCTTTAACGCCGAGTCGGCATTCTTGGCCATAAAGACCTGCTCAATGGCGAAATAGTCGGGCTGGAACTGGGTGATGATCTCCGTCACCCCGGCGTAGATCAGCTTCAGCCGCGACGGCAGATCGTCCACTTTGGTGCGGATGCATCCGCTGCCCAGGTAGCTCAGCTGCCGCCCAACCTGGCGGATCACGCCATAACCGGTAACGCGCGACCCCGGGTCAATGCCGAGAATAATAGCCATCACGCGCCTCCGGTTAACCGTGGATGCGGCTGCATCACAGGGTGGCTGCGACCTCGTCGGAGATCTCGCCGTTATGGTACACTTCCTGCACGTCGTCGCAGTCTTCGAGCATATCGATCAGACGCAGCAGCTTCGGCGCCGTCTCGGCATCCATATCCGCTTTGGTGGACGGAATCATTGAGACTTCGGCAGCGTCGGCTTTCAGGCCGGCGGCTTCCAGCGCGTCGCGCACAGCGCCCATCTCTTCCCAGGCGGTGTAGACGTCGATGGCGCCGTCGTCATAGGTCACCACGTCTTCTGCGCCTGCTTCCAGCGCCGCTTCCATGATAGTGTCTTCATCGCCTTTCTCGAAGGAGATAACGCCTTTCTTGCTGAACAGGTAGGAGACGGAACCATCGGTGCCGAGGTTACCCCCGGTTTTGGTGAAGGCGTGACGCACTTCCGCAACGGTACGGTTACGGTTGTCGGACAGACATTCCACCATCACCGCGGTGCCGCCAGGACCGTAGCCTTCATAAATGATGGTTTCCATGTTCGCGTCTTCATCGCCGCCGACGCCGCGCGCGATGGCGCGGTTCAGGGTGTCGCGAGTCATGTTGTTAGACAGCGCTTTATCAACGGCCGCACGCAGACGCGGGTTGGAAGCCGGATCGCCGCCGCCCAGACGCGCGGCGGTGACCAGCTCGCGAATGATTTTCGTAAAGATTTTACCGCGTTTGGCATCCTGTGCCGCTTTGCGGTGTTTGGTGTTGGCCCATTTACTATGACCTGCCATAAAAAACTCTCCAAAAAGCGCGCCCTTTCAGGCGGCGTTAATTACAAATTCTTCAATCGCCTGCCGGTTGCTCCACGACTTGGTCAGCGCAGCGGCTTCCGTCGCGCTGACCCAGCGATAGGCCAGATGTTCGGTGAAAGTAATCTCCCGCTCATGAGGCAGCGCAAGACAGAACCAGAATTCCGTATTGCGCTCTACACCCGGCGCATAGCGATGACGCAAATGAGAAAATATCTCGAACTCCACCGTGCGCTGACAGTCGATTAAGGTCAGTTGCTCGCAGGCAACGTCAATGGCGACCTCTTCCTTTACTTCACGCGCGGCGGCCTGCAGCGCGGTCTCTCCAGCTTCCAGGCTGCCGGTGACCGACTGCCAGAACGCGGGATCGTCGCGCCGCTGCAACATCAGCACCCGTTTCGTATCTTCGGCGTAAATCACCACCAGCACCGAAACGGGCAGCTTAAATGACATATTACTTGTTCTCCAGAGACGCTTTTGCCTCTTTCTCCACAACCTGAATACCCAGTTCACCGAGCGCCGCCGGATTGGCGAAGCTTGGCGCTTCGGTCATCAGGCAGGCGGCCGCGGTGGTTTTCGGGAAAGCGATAACGTCGCGGATGTTATCGGTACCGGTCAGCAGCATGGTCAGACGGTCAAGACCGAAGGCCAGACCCGCATGCGGCGGCGTACCGTACTTCAGTGCATCCAGCAGGAAGCCGAATTTCTCACGCTGTTCCTGTTCGTTAATGCCCAGAATACCAAATACGGTCTGCTGCATCTCGCCGCGGTGGATTCGCACCGAACCGCCGCCGACTTCATAACCGTTAATAACCATATCGTAGGCGTTGGCTACAGCCTCTTCCGGCGCGGCTTTCAGCTCATCCGCGGTCATATCTTTCGGCGAGGTGAACGGATGGTGCATCGCCGTCAGGCCGCCTTCGCCGTCGTCTTCGAACATCGGGAAGTCGATCACCCACAGCGGCGCCCATTTGCTCTCGTCAGTCAGACTCAGGTCTTTACCCAGCTTCAGACGCAGCGCGCCCAGCGCGTCGGCCACTACTTTCTTGTTGTCGGCGCCGAAGAAGATCATGTCTCCATCCTGCGCGCCGGTGCGGTCAAGGATCGCTTCCACGATTTCAGCGGTCAGGAATTTGGCCACCGGGCTGTTGATCCCGTCCATGCCTTTGGCACGCTCGGTCACTTTAATATAGGCCAGCCCTTTCGCGCCGTAGATCTTCACAAAGTTGCCGTATTCGTCAATCAGCTTGCGGGTCAGAGAGGCCCCGCCCGGGACGCGCAGGGCCGCCACGCGCCCTTTCGGATCGTTGGCCGGGCCGGCAAAGACCGCGAATTCCACAGACTTCAGCAGGTCGGCGACGTCCACCAGCTCCATCGGGTTACGCAGATCCGGTTTATCGGAGCCATAGCGACGTTCGGCTTCGGCGAAGGTCATGATCGGGAACTCGCCCAGGTCGACGCCTTTCACTTCCAGCCACAGCTGACGCACCATCGCCTCCATGATCTCACGCACCTGCGGCGCGGTCATAAAGGAGGTTTCCACGTCGATCTGGGTGAATTCAGGCTGACGGTCGGCACGCAGGTCTTCATCGCGGAAGCATTTGACGATCTGATAGTAGCGATCGAAGCCGGACATCATCAGCAGCTGTTTGAACAGCTGCGGCGACTGCGGCAGCGCGTAGAATTTGCCTTTGTGCACGCGGGAAGGCACGAGGTAATCGCGGGCGCCTTCCGGGGTGGCTTTAGTCAGCATCGGGGTTTCGATGTCGAGGAAGCCATGGTCGTCCATAAAGCGGCGCACAAAGCTGGTAATTTTCGCGCGGGTTTTCAGGCGCTGCGCCATCTCCGGACGACGCAGGTCGAGGTAGCGGTATTTCAGACGCGCTTCTTCGGTGTTGACGTGATTGGAGTCCAGCGGCAGCGATTCTGAGCGGTTAATGATCGTCAGATCGGAAGCCAGCACTTCGATAGCGCCGGTGGCCATGTCCGCGTTGATGTTTTTCTCTTCACGCGCGCGAACGGTGCCAGTGACCTGAATGCAGAACTCATTACGCAGTTCAGAGGCTAACTTCAACGCATCCGCACGATCCGGATCGAAAAACACCTGAACGATGCCTTCGCGGTCGCGCATATCGATAAAAATGAGGCTACCGAGATCGCGACGGCGGTTGACCCAACCACACAGAGTCACCTGCTGCCCAACGTGGGACTGTCGAAGCTGTCCGCAATATTCTGTACGCATGAGATATCCCTTAACTTAGCCGTCGGCGGATTGTCGTCTGCCCTGCAGGCGACGAGGTCGCAGCTTTAGCTGATGTCACAACTGAATGAAAAAAGGCGGCTATTATACTGGAAATTCTGTCGTTCGATAAGTCCGACGCACGATGTACGCTGCTTTGCTGCGCGCTTAACGTCCACACTCACATAAATTAACAAAATTTGTTACTCTTTTGCTGAAGCCGCAAAGGTATTGTAGCCGCCTGACAACAGATGAAGATACGGGGATACCATGTTAGAACTCAATGCAAAAAACACGGCGCTGGTGGTAATCGATCTGCAGGAAGGCATTCTGCCTTTCGCCGGCGGCCCGCATCGGGCTGACGAGGTGGTGGCGCGCGCCGCTCGCCTGGCAGACAAGTGCCGGCAACAGGGTTCGCCGGTCATCATGGTCCGCGTGGGCTGGTCGGCCGATTTCGCCGAAGCGCTGAAACAGCCTGTCGACGCTCAGGCCGGGGCGCATACGCTGCCCGAAAACTGGTGGACCTACCCGGCCACGCTGGGTAAGCAGGAGAGCGATATCGAAGTGACCAAACGCCAGTGGGGCGCGTTCTATGGCACCGACCTTGAGCTTCAGCTGCGCCGCCGCGGGATCGACACCATTATTCTCTGCGGTATCTCCACCAACATCGGCGTCGAATCCACCGCCCGCAACGCCTGGGAGCTGGGTTTTAACCTGGTCATCGCTGAAGATGCCTGCAGCGCCGCCTCCGCCGAGCAGCATCAGGGCAGTATGACGCATATTTTCCCGCGCATCGGCCGGGTGCGCAGTACCGAGGAGATCCTCACGGCGCTATGATTTATATTGGGCTTCCCCAGTGGTCGCACCCGAAATGGGTGCGCCTTGGCATCACCAGCCTTGAAGAGTACGCCCGCCACTTTAACTGCGTGGAGGGCAACACCACCCTGTATGCGCTACCAAAGCCGGAGATTGTCGCCCGCTGGTACGAACAGACTCACGATGACTTCCGCTTCTGCTTCAAATTTCCGGCCACCATCTCGCACCAGGCCGCCCTGCGCCATTGCGACGAGTTAAGCCGTGAATTTTTTGCCCGCCTGGCGCCGCTGGCCTCGCGCATCGGCCAGTACTGGCTGCAGCTGCCGGCGACGTTCGGTCCTCGCGATCTCCCCGCGCTATGGCATTTTCTCGACGGACTGCCGAAGGATTTCACCTACGGCGTCGAAGTTCGTCATCCCGAGTTTTTCGCCAAAGGGGAAGCGGAACAGCAGCTCAACCGCGGGCTGCACGAGCGTAACGTCAACCGCGTGATCCTCGACAGCCGCCCGGTCCATAGCGCTGCGGCCACTAGTCCGGCGATGATCGATGCCCAACAAAAGAAACCGAAGGTGCCGGTACATGCGGTGATGACCGCCCGAGAGCCAATGGTGCGGTTTATCGGCGGTGACGATATGGTCCATAACCGGGAACTGTTTCGCGTCTGGCTTCAGACCCTGGCGAAGTGGCATCAGTCGGGGACCCCGTGGTTGTTCCTGCATACCCCGGACATTGCTTTCGCCCCGGCGCTGGTGGATACCCTGTGGGGTGACCTGCGCGCTGCCCTGCCGGCGGCAGGAAATGCGCCGTCGATTCCGCAGCAATCTTCTCTTTTCTGATATCCTGCTATCATATCCGGAGCCATCTGCCAGAGTTAAAGGGAGTTTTCGTATGGTCAGCGCGCTGTATGCCGTTTTAGGTGCGTTATTGTTAGTGAAGTTCTCATTTGACGTGGTGCGTCTGCGCACCCAATACCATGTAGGCTACGGTGACGGCGGCTTTAGCGAGCTGCAGGTTGCCATCCGCGTTCACGGCAATGCCGTCGAATATGTGCCGATTGGCCTCATTTTGCTGTTATTTATGGAGATGAACGGCGCTCAGACCTGGATGGTGCACGTTTGCGGGATTTTATTGATTGTCGGGCGACTGATGCACTCCTGGGGTTTTCATCACCGCGTCTACTACTGGCGCCGCTCCGGCATGAGCGCCACCTGGTGCGCGTTGTTGCTAATGGTGCTGGCCAATCTTTGGTATATGCCCTGGGAGTTGGTTTTCTCCCTCCGTTAGCGCACAATACGCCGTTTTCGTTTTTTCGGGTTTAACGTTATGTCTCACCGCGATACGCTTTTTTCCGCGCCGATTGCCAGCCTCGGCGACTGGACCTTTGATGAACGGGTTGCTGAAGTCTTCCCCGATATGATCCAGCGTTCTGTGCCCGGCTACTCCAATATCATCTCGATGATCGGCATGCTGGCCGAGCGCTTCGTTCAGCCCAACACTCAGGTTTACGATCTTGGCTGTTCGCTGGGCGCCGCCACCCTCTCCGTGCGCCGCAATATTAGCCATCCGGACTGTCGCATTATCGCCATCGATAACTCGCCCGCGATGGTGGAGCGCTGCCGTCGCCATATTGACGCTTATAAAGCGCCGACGCCGGTCGAAGTGATTGAAGGGGATATCCGCGACGTGACCATTGAAAACGCCTCGCTGGTGATCCTGAACTTTACTATTCAGTTCCTTGAGCCGGGCGATCGCCAGGCGATCCTCAATAAAGTCTATCAGGGGCTGAATCCGGGCGGCGCGCTAGTGCTCTCGGAAAAATTCAGCTTCGAAGACGCCCACGTTGGCGAACTGTTGTTCAATATGCATCATGACTTTAAGCGCGCCAACGGCTACAGCGAACTGGAGATCAGCCAGAAACGCAGCATGCTGGAAAATGTGATGCTGACGGACTCCGTCGAAACCCATAAAGCCCGCCTGCGTCAGGCTGGGTTTGAACATGCCGAACTGTGGTTCCAGTGCTTTAACTTTGGCTCGCTGGTGGCCGTGAAAGCCGGGGAGCAGGCATGATCGACTTCAGTAACTTCTATCAGCTGATCGCCAAAAGCCCGCTGTCTCACTGGCTGGAGACGCTGCCTGCCCAGGTAGCCGCCTGGCAGCGCGATGCCCTGCACGGCAAGTTTCGTGAATGGGAGCGCGCCGTAGAATTTCTGCCGGAGCTAACGCCCTGGCGTCTGGATCTTCTGCACAGCGTCACCGCCGAGAGCGAAACGCCGCTCAGCGAAGGCCATCAGCGGCGGATCGAAAATCTGCTTAAAAACCTGATGCCGTGGCGCAAAGGCCCTTATTCGCTGTACGGCATCAATATCGATACCGAATGGCGATCCGACTGGAAATGGGAGCGCGTTCTGCCGCACCTGTCCGATCTCACTGGCCGGACTATCCTCGACGTGGGCTGCGGCAGCGGCTATCACATGTGGCGGATGCTCGGCGCCGGCGCACATCTGGCGGTCGGTATCGATCCCACCCAGCTGTTCCTGTGCCAGTTTGAAGCGGTGCGTAAGCTGCTCGGTAACGACCAGCGGGCGCATTTGCTGCCGCTGGGCATCGAGCAGCTGCCGGCGCTGGAGGCCTTCGACACCGTGTTCTCGATGGGCGTGCTCTACCACCGCCGCTCGCCGCTGGACCATCTGTGGCAGCTGAAAGATCAGCTGGCGCCAGGGGGCGAGCTGGTGCTGGAGACGCTGGTGGTTGAAGGAGATGAAAATACGGTGCTGGTACCGGGCGACCGCTATGCGCAAATGCGCAACGTCTATTTTATCCCCTCGGCGGCGGCCCTGAAATTGTGGCTGGAGAAGTGCGGGTTTATTGACGTGCGCATCGTCGACGCCTGCGTCACCTCGACAGAGGAGCAGCGACGCACCGAATGGATGACGACCGAATCGCTGGCCGATTTCCTCGACCCACAGGATCAGCGCAAAACGGTGGAAGGCTATCCGGCGCCATTACGAGCTGTGATCATTGCCACCAAACCGGAAACCCAGCAGTCGCTGGCGAAAAAAGCGAGATAAAAAAAGGCCCCTGTTTAATGGGCAGGGGCCTGGTACGGGCAATCATCATATTGGGCGACATGATGTGCAGCAAAAAACCGTTTAACTTCTCCAGGCGGAGATAATCCTTTTCATCTCCGCCACCGCTGCGCCATTCACGGCGTAGCGTCTGTATTCATCGGCATCGGGATCGGCTGACATCGAAACGCCCGGATGACGAAAGCGCATTTCCGACGGCAACCAGTGGCCAGCGGAGCTATGGACCTCTTTCACCCCCGCCTGCAGAAACAGCGGCAGGTTCGCGGCGCGGACTCCCGCACCGGCCATAATGATTGGAGTATCCCCTGCGGCAATAAGTTCCGTAATTAATGAAATACCTTTCTCCGCCGAGGATTGCTGACCGGAAGTCAGGATACGTTTGACCCCCAGCTCACCCAGCGTTTTCCAGGCCTGACGCGGGTCAGCGCACAGATCGAACGCGCGATGAAAGGTCACCGCCAGCGGCCCCGCCGCGGCCATTATTTTTTTCATCCGCGGGATATCGACCTGGCCATCAGCATCCAGCACGCCGGTCACCAGCCCGGGAAAGCCCAGATCCCGCACCATGCGAATATCGTTAAGCATCGCGGCGAACTCTTCCTCGGTGTAGCAGAAATCGCCGCCGCGCGGGCGAACGATCGGATGCACCGGGAGAGTAATCGCCTCGCGGGCCGAGACCAGCACCCCATAAGAGGGGGTTAATCCCCCTTCCTGCGGCGCGGCGCAGAGCTCAATACGATCGGCGCCGCAGCGCTCAGCCTCCCGGGCGCACGCCATGCTGTAGCAACACACTTCCAGTACCGCCATTCCTCTCTCCCTGATCCAGACAACCTTTGCAGCATGTCACAATTTCACGCGGCAGACGCCGCGCGGCTTCACACTGTTACGTATCGGCTTGCTCGCTGGCGACGATTTGTTCAATAGACCACGGATGAAATTTGACCGTCACGCTGCCGTCGGTCACCGCCAGGGTAGGATTCGGCAGGCGCTCATGCTCCCCTTTCGGCGAGCTGGTTTTGACCACGATCCCCGGCTGGCTGAGTCCGTCATCGGCCAGCAGCGCCAGAGCGCGGGCATTTAAGGTTGCCGGATCGCCGGGCAGGACGATTTCGATATGCTCCCAGCCTTCATGGGGATAACGCTTTTCACCCGGCCACGGCAGCTCAACGATATGGAAGCGCCAGTGCGCCACGCAGACCGGCTCCGCCAGTTTGAACAGGCAAATGGGCCGGCCGTTGATCATATTCTCCGACAGCAGGGTGCCGCACTGCTCCAGACCGCGGCGCCAGCGTTCCGCAGTGGTATTCTGATGACAGCGCAGGGAGATATGGTCGGCGTCGAGCCCGGCGATCTCCAGTCCCAGTCGCGCAGTGAAGCGCTGAAGCGCATCGGAAAATCGCGGGAGATCCGCCGTAATATCGGCCAGTTGTTCATTTTGCTGCCAGTTTGCCATGGGTTTGCTCGTCAATAATGCTCGTCAGTAATGAAAAGGTAATTTACCGTGTTTCGGCCTGCGGACCAACCGCCGCCCCGCTGATGGGCAACTGACCGGCGATGGATTGCGCACGCCGGCGCGCCGCGCGCAATGCTGACGGACGGGGACAAATGCAGTATACTCCCGCCCTAATTTGTCCACATTATGGCGCCGCCTCCCTCGGGGGCAGGCGCATTACACGTAAGGTATTCCGGTGAATATTCAGGCTCTTCTCTCAGAAAAAGTCAGCCAGGCCCTGATCGCGGCAGGCGCGCCTGCCGATTGCGAACCCCAGGTCCGCCAGTCAGCAAAAGTTCAGTTCGGCGACTATCAGGCCAACGGCGTGATGGCTGTCGCCAAAAAGCTGGGTATGGCGCCGCGACAACTTGCAGAGCAGGTACTGTCTCATCTTGACCTCAACGGCATTGCCAACAAGGTTGAAATCGCCGGGCCGGGCTTTATCAATATTTTCCTCGACCCCGCGTTTCTGGCGGACAACGTCAACCGCGCGCTGCAGTCTGAGCGCCTGGGCGTCACGAAACCGCAGGCGCAGACTATCGTCGTCGACTACTCGGCACCCAACGTAGCGAAAGAGATGCACGTCGGCCATCTGCGTTCGACCATCATTGGCGATGCTTCAGTCCGTACCCTGGAGTTCCTGGGTCATAAGGTGATCCGCGCCAACCACGTCGGCGACTGGGGCACCCAGTTCGGGATGCTGATCGCGTATCTGGAAAAACAGCAGCAGGAAAACGCCGGCGAAATGGCCCTGGCCGACCTCGAAGGTTTCTATCGCGAAGCGAAAAAGCACTATGACGAAGACGAAGCCTTCGCCGAGCGCGCGCGCAGCTACGTGGTTAAGCTGCAGGGCGGTGATGAGTACTTCCTGCAGATGTGGCGTAAGCTGGTCGACATCACCATGTCGCAGAACCAGATCACCTACGATCGCCTGAACGTCACCCTGACCCGCGATGACGTGATGGGTGAGAGCCTGTACAACCCGATGCTGCCGGGGATCGTCGCCGATCTGAAAGCCAAAGGGCTGGCGGTTGAGAGCGAAGGCGCTACCGTGGTCTTCCTTGATGAGTACAAAAACAAGGAAGGCGAACCGATGGGCGTCATCATCCAGAAAAAGGATGGCGGCTACCTCTATACCACCACCGATATCGCCTGTGCGAAGTATCGCTATGAAACGCTGCACGCCGACCGCGTGCTCTACTACATCGACTCTCGTCAGCACCAGCACCTGATGCAGGCGTGGACCATCGTGCGCAAGGCAGGCTACGTGCCGGACTCCGTGCCGCTGGAGCACCATATGTTCGGTATGATGCTGGGGAAAGACGGCAAGCCGTTTAAAACCCGCGCCGGCGGTACCGTGAAGCTGGCGGATCTGCTGGACGAAGCGCTGGAGCGCGCCCGTCGCCTGGTGGCCGAGAAGAACCCGGATATGTCGGCTGACGAGCTGGAAAATCTGGCGAAAGTGGTGGGTATCGGCGCGGTTAAATATGCCGACCTGTCGAAAAACCGCACCACCGACTACGTCTTCGACTGGGATAATATGCTGGCGTTCGAAGGCAACACCGCGCCGTATATGCAGTATGCCTATACCCGCGTGCTCTCCGTGTTCCGCAAAGCCGGCATCAACGAAAACGCGATGATCGACGCGCCGGTGGTCATCGCCGAAGATCGCGAAGCTCAGCTGGCCGCGCGCCTGCTGCAGTTTGAAGAGACCCTCTGCGTGGTCGCTCGCGAAGGGACGCCGCACGTGATGTGCGCCTACCTCTACGATCTGGCGGGCCTGTTCTCCGGCTTCTACGAGCACTGCCCGATCCTCAGCGCGGAAAGCGAAGAGACCCGCAACAGCCGTCTGAAGCTGGCGCTGCTCACGGCGAAAACCCTCAAGCTGGGTCTTGATACCCTCGGTATCGAAACCGTCGAGCGTATGTAACAAGCAACCCGGCGAAAGCCGGGTTAGTTTTATTCGGCGCCTCGCCAGCGGGGCGCCCTGCTCAGAAGTACTTGCGTAGATACTCCGTCAGACAAAGGATCGCCATCGCCTGACCGTAGGGCATCGAGGTAAGCGGGATCTGGCGATAAAAGTCGAGGTCTGACCCCATCCCGGTGCCAAATGAGGTCTGCAGCAGCTCCCCCTGCGGCGAAATATTCTGCACAATCCCGCGAATCGCTTTTTCAGCCACCCCGGCGTAGTGCTGCCCGACGTAACGCTTGCGCACCGCTTTGAGAATGCCGTAGGCAAAGCCGGCGGTCGCCGAGGCCTCAAGATAAGAGTGCGGGTCGTCCAGCAAGGTATGCCACAGGCCGCTGTCGTCCTGGCATTTTGCCAAGGCGGCAATCTGTGCGTCGAGGACTGTAATCAGATAGCGCCGTACCGCGTTCCCCTCGGGGAGATCCACCAGTTCCAGAAAATCCGGGATCACCATGGTGAGCCAGCTGTTGCCCCGCGCCCAACGCGCCCGGGCAAAGTTATGCCGCCCCTCATAGTTCCAGCCGTGAAACCACAGCCCGGTCTCCCGGTCCATCAGGTTCTGCACATGGAGCAGGAACTGGTAGGTTGCCTCCTCCACATACTGCGGGCGGTTAAGCAGCTTGCCAATTTTGGCTAACGGCAACACGGTCATCATCAGCGTGTCATCCCACATTTGCTGATGGTTCTCCTCCGCCAGAGTCATGTGCTGCATACCGCCCTGCTCGGTGCGCGGCATCTCGTGCATCGCCCACTCCGCCCAGCTCTCCAGCCACGGCAGATACGCCATACGGCCGGTCTCTTCAAAGCGGTAAGCCAGGGTCAGAAACGGGGCCATAGTATTGACGTTTTTGGTCGTTGCCCCCTCGGCGAAGCGGTCGGCAAACCAGCGATCGATGATATCACGCATCTCGATATCGCCGGTTTGCTGGTAATACTGATAGATGCCGTACAGCCCAACGCCGTGGGTCCACTCCCAGCCGGCCCAGCCTTTGGTATCGATCACGCGCCCGTCATCCAGGCGTAGTAAAAATTGCCCGCTCTCATCCTTAATATTCACCAGGTTTTGCGTCACGTTGCGGATCAGCGCCTGCAGTTCGCTGCGGGCGATAAAACGTTCAGGCTGACGCAGTAATGGGCTATGTTTGACCGGCCAAACTTTCATGTTGTTAACCTCGGGTATATGTCGAATTCAAAGCGCCGCCCTTAATGAGCGCCGGGGCAGCAGGTTTATGACGATTCAGATAGCCAATATTGTTATTGCCCCACAGACAGTCGTAAGGCATCCCCGCCAGCAGCTCGACCACCGCACGGTGTTCCGCACTGGTCTGTTCCGACTGAGCGTAGCCGAGCTCGCGCATTCTGAGGGTCTCGCTGCGCAGGACGCTGTGGGTGTGCAGGTTGAGTTTGAAGCGCAGCGAGACGAGGAAGCCGCAGGCTAACACCACCAGAGTGCCGACGCTGAGGATCAGCAGAATGGTATGGCTGACCCCTTCAGGCTGTATTTTTTGCCCGGAAACAAACCCCGACAACTGCATAATGATCCCCACCAGCATCACCGCCCCCGCCTGCGAGGCTTTGCGGGTCAGAGTCATGATGCCGGCAAAAATCCCCTCCCGGCGCTGGCCGGTGATCGCTTCGTCGACGTCGGCAATATAGGTGTAGGTATTCCACGGTACGTAATTTATCCCGCCGCGTCCCAGTCCGGCGACAGCAGAGATGAGCAGCAATAAGGAATAGACGTCGCTCAGTCCGGCGTAATAGAGCAGCGCGTAGGAGAGTGAGCTCAGGCCAAACAGGACCACCACCATGCGGTACGACGGCGCGGGGCCAAAACGAATGCACAGCGGGATCATGGCGATTACCGCAATAAACTGGAAGATGGCCATCGTCCCCAGCAGGTTCGAGGCGACGGCGGCTTCCTGCATCAGAACAAAGACCACGTAATAGGTAAACACGGCATTGAAGACGTCCTGGGCGATATAGCCCCCCAGATACATGCCGAGGTGCTGGCGGAAAATTTTTATCCGCAGCGTAGAACTCAGCTCAATCACCAGGCGATTGAGGCTCTGAGCAAGGGTTAAGTTTTGTTTTTCCGCTTCCGCCCGCAGGGCCGCTTCCGACCACGCCTCCCGCGGTCGTTCCCAGGTGAAACACCAGACCAGAGTCAGCATCACCGCGCACAGCACCGAGAACACCAGACTGGCATAGAAGAACGAGCTGGCATTATCTTTGCCGAGCCAGGAGAGAAGGATCCCCGGCAGGAAGGAGGCTAAAATCGCCGACATCTGCGCCATCGAAATGCGCGCGCCGGAGAATTTGGTTTTCTGTTTAAAGTCATCGGTCATCTCCGGCACCAGCGTCTCATAGGGCACCAGAATCATGGTATAGACCATATCAAACAGCAGATAGGTCGCCAGGTAGTACCAGAAGCCCATCTCGCCGACCCACATCGCTGAATAGCTGAATACGCAGGGGATGCCGAGCAGAATAAAGAATTTTCTGCGGCCGAAGCGCTTACCAAGCCAGGTGGTGCCAAAGTTATCGGTGAGAAAGCCCATCAGCGGGCTTACCACCGCGTCCAGCACGCGGGCGGCAGCAAAAATAAGCGTGGCCTCAATCGGGGTCAGTCCGCAAAAGGTCGTGTAAAAGTAGAGCAGCCATGCGGCGGTTAACGCCGTCGTGCCGGCGCCGAGAAAATCGCCCGCGCCGTAGGCCAGATAGTTAGCCAGTCCAATTTTTCGTGTTTTCATCGCCGTGATCCTGTGTCTTTTTTTAAAAGAACGCCGACAATCGTTCCGGATTTGCCACCGGAAGGGAGTGGGTACCTGGCTACACTAAAAGCTGTGAAAGGAGGTTACCTTTGTACTTTTGCCACGGAACAGTCGCCGGTGGCAAAATGACAAAGAGATGACGTCGCCACTTCACTCATTTATAAAACAGCATTTCTTTTTAATCAAAAGACAGGTTCATTGATGTGATCGGGCTGGAAGGTCGCCGACTAACGAACAGGCTCGCAAATCCCGGGATCGGCCCTTGCGCAGTCGGGGAAACAGGAGTAAAGAATGGAAGAAAGGGTTATTCCGCGTATCTCAAGGAGGCCAGATGCCTTATACCCATCTGCTGGTTGCCGTCGCGCCAACGCCGGAGAGTCAGGTATTAATTAAAAAAGCGGTGTCGATTGCCCGCCCCGTTAACGCGAAAGTGAGCTTAATCACTCTCGCTACGGATCCGGAGCTGTATAACCAGTTCGCCGCACCGATGATGGAAAATCTGCGCGAAGTGATGCAGGAAGAGACGCGGGAGTTTCTCAATGAGCTGGCTCGCCACGCGGACTACCCAATAGAAAGAATGACCATCGCCTGCGGCGAGCTAGGCCATCATATTAAGGACTTCTGCCGCTCGCACCGTGTTGATCTGGTGATCTGCGGCAATCACAACCATTCCCTCTTCTCACGCGCCACCTGCTCGGCGAAAAGTATCGTCGGCAGCTGCGGCGTTGATGTCCTGTTGGTTTCCCTTGAAAAGGGCTAACGCCGGTTAGCCCTTTTCCTGAACTAGGCCAGTTTAGGGAAGGTGGCTATCTTCCCCCGCAGACGGCTCTCCTCGCTGCGCGGTGAAATATGCTGCAGATCCTCGACAAAGCGCGCCTGCCAGTTATGAATATCATTTTCTCTGATCACGTCCAGCATCGCTGAATGACGGGCGATACGTTCCGCCAGCGGCATGCTGAGCGCGCGATCCAGCGCGGCGGCAACCTCGTCGCGATCGTAAGGATTGACGATCAGGGCGCTGGTCAGCTCCTGCGCCGCCCCGGCAAACTGCGACAGGACCAGTACGCCAGGGTTATCCGGATCCTGCGCCGCGACGTACTCCTTCGCCACGAGGTTCATACCATCGCGTAGCGGAGTCACCAGCCCGACGTCAGAGTAGCGGAAGACCTTCATCAGCAGCTTACGATCAAAATGCTGGTTCAGATAGTAGAGCGGTGTCCAGCCAAGCTGACCAAACTGTCCGTTGATGCGTCCGGCTGCGGTTTCCAGCTGGTGGCGGATATCCTGATAGGCCTGCACATCGCCGCGGGAGGTCGGCGCGATCTGGGTATAACGGATTTTGCCGTGGTGCTGAGGGTACTTCTCGAGCAGCGTCTCGTAGGCGAGGAATCGCTCCGGCAACCCTTTCGAATAGTCAAGACGCTCCACGGAGAAGATATTCTTCACATTTTTCAGCTCGTTCTTCAGCTGGGCCAGCTTCGGCGGCAGCGGACCTTTAGCGTTGCGCGTAATTTCGTCCGGATCGATCCCTATCGGATAAACCTCGGTACTGAACGCCTTACCCCATGCCTGATAGCGTTTATCGCCGAGGTCGGATAGGCGAGTCTGCATAGCAATGCTGTCGAGAAAAGCGGTTCTGTCGCTTTCGGTCTGGAAGCCCAGCAGATCGTAATCGCACAGTTGCTCCAGCAGCTCAGCGTGCGGCGGCAGAGCGTTAAAAATCTCCGGCGTCGGGAACGGAATATGTAAGAAAAACCCGATGCGATTGTTCACCCCGCGCTTACGCAGCTCGCTGGCGAAGGGCAGAAGATGGTAATCATGGATCCACAGCGTATCGTCTGGCTCAATCAGCGGCAGAAGCTTGTCCGCCAGCATGGCGTTAACCCGCAGATATCCCTCCCAGGCTTCGCGCTGAAAGCTGACCAGATCAAGACGATAGTGGAAAGCCGGCCACAGCACGGCGTTAGAGAACTGGTTGTAGTATTCATCATGGTCCCGTTCATTAAGGTTGAACGACGCCCATGAAATATTCCCGCGGGAGACCTGCTTGAGCGGCTGCTGGTCATCGCCAATCTCGCCGCTCCAGCCAAACCACAGACCCCCCGCCGCTCTCAGTGCCCCCAGGATGCCGACGGCCAGACCGCCAGCGCTCGATTTTTTATCGTCCGGTAAGGCGATACGGTTAGAGACTACGACTAAACGACTCATGGTCATCCCTCCTTTCGGTTTGCGCGTCATACGCCAGATGTTGCAACCACGTCCTTACAGCGGCGGCATCCGCCAACCGCCAATGCGCCTGAGTTTCCCCGGCGCCAACTTTTACCGACATTCCCTGCAGTTGATTAACGACGCTGAATCCCGCCTCGTCGGTCAAATCATCGCCGACAAAAACCGGTTCGCGGCCGGCGAATGGCGCCTCCTGCATGAACGCGGTAATCGCCTCCCCTTTGTTGACGCCGCGGGGTTTAATCTCCACCACGCACTTGCCAAGCTGTAACGCCAGCAGCGGATAGCGCTGAACAATCCGCTGCGCCAGCTCCAGCACGGCGCTCTGCTGCTGCGGGGCCTGGCGATAGTGGAGCGCGAAAGCCATCTCTTTACTCTCCAGCTCACATCCCGGGAGCGCTTCCAGCGCCGACGTCAGCTCAGCCGCGATCTCATCGCGCAGCGCTGTCGGCAGAGAGACGATGTAGGTTTTACCATTGATATCACGGCGCTCGGCCCCGTGAACGCCGGCCAGCGGTAGCCGCCAGGGATGGGTTAGCGCGTCAAGTTCAGCCATTGAGCGCCCTGAAATCAATGCCACCGCGCCCCCCTGCTGCTGGGCCAGCGCATTGAGCGCCTGCAGCGTGCTGTCGGGTATCACCACCTGATCGGGGTGCGGCTGGATATCGGCAAGAGTACCGTCGAGGTCAAAGAAAAAAGCGTAGTTTCCGGTTAGCGCAGGCGGTACAGATATCTGGTTATCCACCCTGTTTCCTCCTTATCATGGCCAGCCGAAGCTGGTTGTTAATTATATGTGAGCCATGTAAGTATAGACAGTGTGACCAACCTCGCCATTTTTGATAGTTACCGCCAGCGAAACGGGCGCTGGCGGCAATTACTCTGTAAACTAAAAAGTTGGGTTAAAATTCAGGCCGCACGTTTGGCTTTTTGTTTGTAGCGGTCGAAGATCACCGCCGCCAGCAGGATCACCCCGCGCACGACGTATTGTGAGAATGGCGAGATATTCAGCAGGTTCATCGCATTTTCCACGGTTCCGAGGATCAGGATCCCGGCCACCACGTAGGAGATCTTGCCGATCCCGCCCTTCAGCGACACCCCGCCCAGCACGCAGGCCGAAATAACAATCAGCTCATAGCCAATCGAGGTCATCGGCTGGCCGCTGGTCATGCGCGACGCCAGAATGATCCCCGCTGCGGCCGATACCAGACCGGAGAGCACAAAGATAATAATCTTGGTGCGCACCACCGGGACGCCGGCCAGGCGCGCCGCCTCTTCATTGCCGCCAATAGCCAGCGTATTACGGCCAAAGGTGGTTTTGTTTAGTAATAATCCGAAAACCACCAGGCAGGCGACGGTCAGCCAGATCGGCGCCGGCAAACCAAACCAGTTGGCGTAGCCGAGGGTGAAGAAACGTTCATCTTCGATCCCCACCGCTTTGCCGTCGGAGATAATATAGGCCAGGCCGCGGACAATCTGCATGGTGGCCAGCGTGGTGATCAGCGCGTTGATCTTAAGGCGCGCAATGACAAAGCCGTTAACCAGGCCACTAAGCGCCCCCAGCAACAGGCCTGCGGCGATCCCCAGCCACAGGCTTTCGCTGAGATTAATCACCACCGCGGTGGTGACCCCGGCGCAGGCGATAACCGACGCCACCGACAGGTCAAAATCGCCGGAGGCCAGGCAAAACAGCATGCCGCAGGCCACCATCCCGGACATCGAGATCGCCAGCCCCAGCCCTTTCATATTGACGAATGAAGCAAAGTTGGGCACAAAAATCACACAGCCGATAAACAGCACCGCAAACACCACCAGCATGCCAAACTGATCCCAGATGCGGGCAAAGCTAAAGGTTGAGCGGGTAGCCCCGGACGTAGTCACTGATGACATCATTTACTCCTTACTCAGGCGACAGCCTGGCTCACTGTTGGCATCGCAAGGCTTAACGCCTGCTGTTCATTGGCTTCTTCATGCAGCAGTTCGCCGGCGATTTGTCCTTCGCGCATCACCACGATGCGGTCAGCGACGCCCAGCACTTCCGGCAGGTCGCTGGAGGCAAACACCACGGCGACACCGGAGGCGGCGAGGCCATAGATCACATTGTAAATTTCATGTTTGGCGCCGACGTCGATGCCGCGGGTTGGCTCATCAAGCAGGATCACCTTCATCTCTTCCGACAGCCAGCGGCCAAGGATCGCTTTCTGCTGGTTGCCGCCCGACAGGTTCATAATCAGCTGTTCCGGGCCCGGCGTTTTAATATTCAGCGACTGGATATGTTGATCGGCGTTGTCCGCCTCCCAGGCGTTGTTGATCAGGCAGCCAGCGTGAATATGCTTGCGCCGGGCGCTGATATTGATGTTATCGCGCACGGAATGCACCGGAATAATCCCCTCCGCTTTACGATCCTCCGGACACAGCATCATCCCGGCCTGGATGGCCTGGGCCGGTTTGCGAATGGAGACGGGCTGGCCATCGATATACACCTGACCGCCGGTTATCTGCGTGCCGCCAAACAGGCCTTTCATTAGTTCGCTGCGCCCGGCACCCACCAGTCCGAACAAACCGACAATTTCACCGCTGCGCACCGAGAGACTAACCGGCGTGCGCACGCCAGGCGCTTTGACCTCCTCCAGGCGCAGCCGCTCCTCGCCATAGGGGCGAGGCTTCCAGCCATAAATATCGCCCAGATTGCGGCCTACCATTGCCTGGACCAGGGCGTCGTGGCTGACGCTCGGCATATCGTCAAAGGTGCAAACGTAGCGGCCATCTTTAAAGACGGTGATGGCATCGCTGAGGGCAAAAATCTCTTCCATCCGGTGTGAAACATAGATGATGACCCTTCCCTCCTCCCGCAACTCGCGGATGACGCGAAACAGGTTGTCGATCTCTCTGGCGGAGAGCGAGCTGGTCGGCTCATCGAACGCGATAATCTTGGCGTTACGCGCCAGCGCTTTGGCAATCTCCACCATCTGCCATTGACCAATGGAGAGATATTTCAGCGGCGTCTCCGGGTCGATATCCAGACCCAGATGCTCCAGCTGCAGGCGGGCCTCATAGTTGAGCAGCGAGCGATTGACGATGCCGCCTCTGTGCGGCAGCTGACCGAGATAGATATTTTCGGCGACGGTCATCTCCGGGATCAGATGCAGCTCCTGGTAGATAATTGCCACGCCGGCATTCAGCGCCTCCATGGTATTGGCGAATGCCATCTGCTGGCCGCCGATCTGCAGATGGCCCGCGGTCGGGATATAGTTGCCGCTGAGAATTTTCAACAGCGTCGATTTGCCTGCGCCATTTTCGCCCATCAGCGCGTGGATCTGTCCTGGGTAGCAGTCAAAACTGATATCGGACAAGGCCTTTACGCCAGGGAACGTCATGGTGATGCCGCGAAATGAGAGATAAGGGGTAGACTGTTGCATAACGACTCCGCTCTTCTGCACTCAGCCCCCGCGCCGTGGCGGGGGCCAGTTTAATCAGGCTGTTACAGCCCTTTTTTCGCCAGCTCTTCTTTGAAGTTATCGCGGGTAATCAGCACCACATCGGTCACCGCCGTGAACTTCGGCGGCTCGACGCCCTTGGTGACCCAGTTGTAGAGCATTTCGCTGGTTTTGTAGCCGTGGATATCCGGGCTTGGCAGCAGAGAGCCATAGAAGCCGGTCGGCTGCGCCTTCGACAGTTCGTTGACGGCATCCACGCCGTTGATGCCGATGCCAATCACATCGGGAGCTTTAAAGCCCTGACCTTCGGTCGCGCGCACGCCGCCGAGGACGGTGTTGTCGTTCATCCCGACGATCAGCCAGTGTTTAACCTGCGGATGCTGGACCAGCATCGAGTTACCGGCGTCGAACGCTCCCGGGATATCGTTGGATTTTGTCGGCACGCGGTAGATTTGCGCGTCCGGGAAACCGGCCGCCTTCAGGGCATCGATGGAGCCGGTGGTGCGACGGCGCGCGGTATCCAGCTCATCGGCGGTGATCGCCATTACGGCGGTGTCTTTGACATCCCAGCCGCGCTTTTGCATCTCTTTATAGAGTTCCTGCCCCTGACGGGCGCCAATTTCGCTCGCCGCCATCATCACCAGCGGTACGCTCTCCATCGGTTTGCCCTTCGCATTGACGAACTGGTCATCGACGGTAATCACCTTCATGTCATAGCCACGCGCTTTGGCGACAATCGCCGACCCGAGCTTGGGATCGGGGGTACAAATGACAAAGCCCTTCGCGCCGCTGGCCGCCAGGCTGTCAATGGCATTCAGGGTTTTCTCTCCATCCGGAACCGCAATTTTAATAACGTCAAAGCCTAAATCTTTTCCTGCTTTATCAGCAAATTTCCACTCAGTCTGAAACCATGGCTCTTCCGGCTGTTTCACCAGAAAACCCAGTTTAAGATTTTCCGCCATAGCTGATTGTGACATAACCGCAGCGAGACCAATGGCCGCCAGCGCTTTAGTAAATTTGTGCATGGTAAACTCCAGCTTTAATTCGCTTTCATGTAGGGAAAAATCGGAATTAACAATTTAATCGGCATCAAAACAAGGCATTAGAAAAATCGCATTCCCCACTGCCGTTGTTAGAGTAGTAATACCCGGAAATTATTTCTCCATACGAGAGCATTATCACATCGCGGAATTACAGTAATTGCGTACATACATTTAGCAAAAAATGACATAAAAAATGACACAATTGTCATACAATTTTACCGGGGCATAGCAGGATCATCTATACCATCAGCAGGCTTATCCTTGTGTTGTCAGAGGATGTTTAACGGTGGGTTACAGCACTGTTATCATCAGCGATTGACGGCGTTGCTGCGGGCGATCGCCTGTGCGCCACTCAAATGGCAATCCACCTCGCACCGCTGAGCCACATGGCCCGCTTAATATCGCGAAAAAACGGATCTTTGGCGTAATTTATTCCGAATAGAAAAAATATATTCCTCTTGATAAAAGCGCCTGCAACAAAAAATAAAAATAATGATCATCAACCTGAAACATTACTAATGAAATAACTTATTCCGTTCTCTTCTACGACGAATCTCGTAGTCAAATACTTATATCTTATAACCAATCTGAAACCAGCGAGCCCCTGCCAACGGCGCACAATCTCAGCCCTGGTAGTTTGCACAAATAATGGTGTAACAAAACGTAAATTACCGCGCTTGAGAGTTTTCTTAATTTCGTTGAGCGAGTATTCTTAAATCGTCGGCAAATGGAAAAAATACCCGACTCATACGGAATGTGTAGAGTTTTATTATTCTGCAACAGTGCCGCGTGTCACAATTTTATCTTGTAGTTATCCGCAGGATCCGCTGACGCGCACCAGTAACCCCTTCCCGGTTAATAAGGATATTTTTTATGGCAGTTCCAGGAATGGCACAAAAGCTAAACACCCAAATGAATCTTGAGTTTCACGCCTCTAACGTTTACCTGAACTTAAGTGAGTGGTGCGCCCGACATCGCTTCGACGGCGCCGCGACGTTTCTGCGCACCCGCGCGCAAAGCAGCATCACCCTCACTATGCGCGTATTTGACTACCTGAAAAAAGCCGGCAGCTGGCCGATCGTCAATCCCGACCACGCCTGTAACCCTGAGTGCACCTCGCTGGAAGATCTGTTTACCCAAACCCTGAGCGATTACCAACAGCGCAGTCGTCTGCTGAGCGGTCTCGCTCAGGAAGCCAAAGCGCAAAGCGATGACAGCACCTGGCGGTTTCTCACGCTGTTGGCGGAAGAGCAGCAGCAGGATGGCCTGCTATTGCAAAGCGTGCTTGAGGAAATTCGTAATGCCGATAAAGCCGGTCTCGGGATGGAGCAGACCGATCGGCGTCTGATGGCTATCGTTGGAGAAGCGCAGAAAGCGCATTAATCAAGCCTTTATCGCTCTGCCAGGGGGAGCGCGTCTGCGCTGCCCCGCCCGGTTTATTAATCCATTACGTCTATTTTTTCTCCCCTATTATTCCTTTTAAGAATAAAAAAGTTTTAACTCGATCCCATTCCCTCATCACCGTTACCCCATAAGGGGGATTAGTGAGCGCGGTCACTTTTTGACGAACCATAAAGAAATATAAAAACAGTGTTTCAAAAATATAAAACACGAGGTTTATTTTTTATGGCTAGATACACGGCTTCAGCCTCTGAAGGGCTGCAGGGAAGACCGATCTTGTTACGCCATCAGTTAGCCTACGGCGGCGGAAATCTGTTAGGGAGCGGCGCACTGGCGATAAGCGGCGCATGGCTACTCTATTTTTATACGACCTTTTGCGGCCTGACGCTGATCGAGGCCTCATTTATCTTCTCCGTCGCCAGCATCATTGACGCTATCAGCAACCCGCTGATGGGCTATCTGACGGATAATTTTGGCAAAACGCGCCTGGGCAAGCGCTTCGGCCGCCGGCGTTTCTTTCTGCTAATCGGTATTCCGCTGATGATGTTCTACCCGCTGCTGTGGGTGGAAGGCCTGAGTTTCTGGTACTACCTTAGCACCTATGTGGTGTTTGAGATCATTTACACCTCTATCATGGTGCCTTATGAAACGCTGGCGACAGAGATGACCGATGATTTCTCACTGCGTTCAAAACTGACCGGCTATAAAGCTATCTTTGGTAAGCTGGCCAACTTCCTCGCGGCGTTTATTCCCGGCCAGTTCATTCTGCTGTATGGCAAAGATTCTGCCACCCCTTTCTTCCTCACCGGTCTGACCTATGGCGCGATCCTGATCGTCGCTATTTCCTGCCTGTGGTTGTGCAGCTGGGAGCGTGAGCGCGGGGAAGAGGTGGAAACCAGCGCGAAAAAAGGACTGCTGAGCACCCTGCTGTCGCTGGCGAAAGATATGCGTTCGACTTTTTATCTACGCGTATTCCGCAAACATCTTGGTATGTACCTGTGCGGCTTTGGCGCGGAATGGCTGTTTGCCGCCATCTTCACCTATTTCGTGATCTTCGTTCTACAACACGATCCAGCGATGGTGGCCGGGCTGAACAGCCTGAACTCGATTCTGCAGCTGATCTCTACGGCGCTGTTTATCGGCCTGTGCGTGAAAAAGGGCTTCAGCAAACCCTATATCCTGGCGCTGGGGATCGTCATTTTCGCGGTTCTGCTGTATACCTCGCTGTGGTTTTTCCATCTACCGTCCGGCCTGGCGACAGTGCTGATGTTCGGCATTACCGTGCTGTTCGGCCTGGGTACCGGCGGGGTTTACTATATACCCTGGACCGTTTACACCTTCCTGGCCGATGTCGATGAGATCTACACCGGACGCCGGCGGGAAGGGATCTATGCCGGCGCCATGACCTTCTCAGGAAAAATTCTGCGCTCGATTGTGGTGTTCTCGATGGGGGCGATCCTGAGCTTCTACGGTTTCCAGTCAAAAGCGCACAGCCAACCGGAAAGCGCGGTGACCGCTATCGCAGTGGTATTCTGCGTCGGGGTGATCGCATTAGCCCTGGCCGCCATCGTCTTCAGCAAGCAGATGAAGCTGGACCGGAAGGCCCATCTGGTGGTGCTGCAGGAAGTCGCGCGGATAAAAGCGGGCGGCAAAATTAGCGATATTGCGCCGGACGTGCGGGTTATCGTGGAGGATCTGGTCGGCCATCGCTACGAAGAGTGCTGGGGCAACAGCAAATTGTTCAAAGATGCTGCCCCTGCGCCTGCGCAGACCGTCGTTTCCCATTAAAGAAGAAGGCCCCGCCGGTATCCGGCGAGGCCTGGTATTAATGCGTTTCTTCCTGTGGAGTAAACTTCAGCTCAATCAACGCGATCGCTTTTTGCACCGCGCGAAGGGTCACCGGATCGGCAGAGGCCGGATGGCTGGCGAAGTCGATAGCTTTCAGCTGAGTGGTCATTTTTTCACGCACTTCCACTGGCGCAATGACGTCAATGACATCGAGGATCTGTTTGATAACCAGCTGGCAGGCAACCACATCGGAAACCAGCTCGTCGTGTTCGGTAAGATGTTGAGACATTAATTACTCCTTTTTTCAGGAGCGTAATAGTACCCTAAATCGTTAACGATAATAAAACCTGCCGTCGCAGGTTTTTTTATCTACCCTACTGGCTGGCGGGTCGTCTCCTGCCGCTTTGCACAGGATCACACTCTTGATGGCAGTGACAACATGAATACCGCGATCTCTTCCCGCGATGAACGTGCTTTTTCAGCGCCGGCGCTGCTGGTGGCCGGTGCCTTTTTTATGGAGTTTCTCGACGGGACGGTGATCGCCACCGCCCTGCCCGATATGGCGAGGGATTTTGGCGTCACCGCGGTCGAACTGAATATCGGCATCAGCGCCTATCTGATTACCCTTGCGGTCCTGATCCCGGCCAGCGGCTGGATCGCCGATCGCTTCGGCGCCCGGGCTATTTTTACTCTCGCCCTGGCGATCTTTACCCTTGCCTCGGTCTTCTGCGGCCTCTCCACCGAGGTGCATATCTTTGTCGCCATGCGTATCCTTCAGGGAGTCGGCGGCGCGCTGATGGTCCCCGTTGGTCGCCTGGCGGTGCTACGCACCACGCCGAAACACCAGCTGATCAAGGCCATCGCCACCCTGACCTGGCCGGCGCTGGTGGCCCCCATTATCGGCCCGCCTTTGGGCGGCTTTATAACCCGCTACGCCAGCTGGCACTGGATCTTCTTTATCAATGTCCCGCTGGGCCTTGCCGCCATCATCCTTTCGCTGCGCATTATCCCTGATATTCGCGAAACGGAACGGCGCTCCTTCGATCTCAGCGGTTTTATCACTACCTCGGTCGCGATGGTCAGTCTGGTGACCGCGATGGAGCGGCTCGGCGATCGCCAGCCGCAGATCTGGCCGACGCTGGCTCTCGCCGCGCTTGGCTTCGGCTGTCTGTTATATTCCATTCGTCATTTCCGCCGGGCGGCGGCGCCTATGGTTCGTCTCGACGCCCTGCAGGTGCCGACGTTCCGGGTGACAATGTACGGCGGCTCGTTGTTCCGGGCCTCCATCAGCGCGGTGCCTTTTCTGCTCCCCCTGCTGTTCCAGGTGGGATTCGGTATGGATCCTTTTCATTCCGGCCTGCTGGTGCTGGCGGTGTTTGTCGGTAATTTAACCATTAAACCCGCCACCACACCGCTCATTCGCTGGCTGGGCTTTCGTCGGCTACTGCTGATCAACGGCGCGCTGAACGTCTGTTCGCTGCTGGCTTGCGCGCTGCTCACGCCGCAGACGCCGGTCTGGGCCATCATGCTGATCCTTTATCTCGGCGGGGTTTTTCGCTCTATCCAGTTTACGGGTGTGAGCACGCTGGCCTTTGCTGATGTCCCCGCCGCGCAGATGAGCGATGCCAATACCTTGTTCAGTACCGCGTCGCAGCTGGCGGTAGGGCTGGGGATCACGCTCGGCGCTATCGGCATCCGCCTGGGTGAGCAGGTTGGCGACTGGCTGCATCTTTCCACTGTGCCGGGAATTGCCTTTCGCCTGTCGTTTGTCTTTATCGCGTTGATCTGTCTGGTGGGGATGATCGACAGCCTACATCTGACCAAAACGGCAGGCAGCAGCGTATCGGAAAAGAAACACAAATGAACGGAAGGGCCAGCGACGCTGGCCCTGACAAGGATTAGCCAACAATCTGGCGAACGAAGGCCTCAATCGCTTTATCCTGGCAGTTTTCGAAGAAACACTGCTGGAAGCGTGGGCCGGATACCGCGGTTTTCACCAGCTCAGGATCGATGGCGCGCAGGGTGTCGAGATAGTTCTCTTTGACTACCGCTGCTTTGACCTGGTTGAGGATCCCGGCATTGCGCACCTGCGGTTCTTTACGCTCCGGCGGATAGCCTTCGCCATTGCGACCGGTAAACGCTTTTTCAAAGATAAACCGTACGTTCAGTTCAGCGCCCCAACCGAAACCTTTGGCAAACGGCAGCGACAGAGCGTTACCGTTGTTGATCTGGGCAAACAGGAACGCATCCGCCGGATCGATACAGTAGCCGCAGACCACGCCCGGATGGATGTTCAGCGACATCAGCGCCCCCTGCCCGGTACCGCAGCCGGTGACGACAAAGTCGACTGCTTTCGAATTCAGCAGGATGCTGGCCATGATCCCGAGGTGAATGTAGGTCAGGTGATGATCGTTCTCATCGCTCATGCCAACGTTATAGACCGGGAATCCTTTTTCATCGGCAACTGCGGTAAGCTCCTTGAGGATGATGGCGTTTTTGTTCGCCTGGCTGTTCTCCATCATCAGTGCAATCTTCATGGTTTACTCTCCTGAATGCTGTGCGGGCCTGCCCGCAGAATGTCATTGGCGTTGACTGCACTCTACTACCTTGAAAACCAACTTTCAAATTTTATGAAAAGTTGTTTTAAAATTTACGCAGTGCTTCACACTTTCGCAGGCTCCCCCTGTCTGTTGACCTCAGCCCTCTGCATGCTGGCGAATCCGCTTCGTCCTCCCTTACCACCCGCCGGCGACAAAGTCCTGACCGCCCAGGCAATAATGAGTAATAAATTAAAAGCATTCTCATTTATTATTAAACTGCCAATGCGTGTTATTCCCATTAGCATTTTAAATAAAACATTTTTAAATTTACTTTTTGCAAATAATTAAATAACAAATTATAGTGGCAGCCAATAACATCTATTATTTAATTCCAGGAGTGCAACGATGCTGAAAACGGACATGATTGACAAACTGAATGAACAGATGAATCTTGAACTCTATTCTTCTCTTCTTTATCAGCAGATGAGCGCCTGGTGCAGTTACCACAGTTTTGAAGGCGCCGCGGCCTTCCTGCGTCGCCATGCTCAGGAAGAGATGACCCATATGCAGCGCCTGTTCGACTATCTAACCGACACCGGCAGCCTGCCGCGGATCAACGCTATCGCCTCCCCGTTTGCCGAATATGCCTCACTCGACGAGCTGTTCCGCCAGACCTACGAGCATGAGCAGCTGATCACGCAAAAAATAAATGAACTGGCGCACGCGGCCATGACCAGCCAGGATTACCCGACCTTTAATTTCCTGCAGTGGTATGTTGCTGAACAGCATGAAGAAGAGAAATTATTTAAATCGGTGATCGATAAACTGACCCTCGCTGGAAAAAGCGGCGAAGGTCTGTACTTTATCGATAAAGAGCTGGCTACCCTCGACGCGCAGAATTAATCCCCCGCGCCGCGACAGTCCGTGTCGCGGCCCTCTTAATGTCGGCAGATCTTATTTTCTGCGGTAGTAAAACCTTCCTCTCTGGCAATAAATTTGCCTTTTTTCTCTAAAAACGCCACCAACTGTGCGGCGCTTAGATTCTCTGCTGAACAGGTGTGAAACCGCGCCTCTTCGCCAAAGCGGCGGCGAATGGCGGCCTCCAGCGAGGCGACCGTCCAGGATTCACCCGAGGCGAGCATCATCTGTAAAACTTCATGACCATGAATAGAAGACATAACCCCTCCTGCAAAAACCGCCAGCTTAGGCCAGACCGTCAACCCGCGCCTTGCGCTAGCGCAGGCTTTCGCCCTCTTATTGTGTAAACATTTCATTACACAACTTGTAATCTCGATTTGACGAAAGCCGTAATATCCCCTACTCTGCGCGGCATAATTTATTGTTATTTGCTGTAGGGATAGCGAAAAGCGTGAAAAACCGCACTCTGGGCAGTATTTTAATCGTAGCTGGCACCACCATCGGTGCAGGAATGTTGGCAATGCCATTGGCCGCCGCAGGCGTCGGCTTTACCGTCACGTTGGGTTTACTTTTCACCTTGTGGGCATTGATGTGCTATACCGCCCTTTTGCTGCTGGAAGTCTACCAGCATGTCCCTGCCGATATGGGGCTCGGTTCTCTGGCGGCGCGCTATCTGGGCCGTTATGGGCAGTGGGTTACCGGATTCTGCATGCTGTTTCTGCTGTACGCCCTCACGGCAGCCTATATCAGTGGCGCCGGTGAATTACTCGCTTCCAGCCTCAACCAGTGGCTGGACTGGCAGCTACCACCGGCCGCAGGCGTACTGATCTTCACCCTCCTCGGCGGGGCGGTAGTGTGCATTGGCACTGCGCTGGTGGATCTGTTCAATCGCTTCCTGTTTAGCGCCAAAATCGTCTTCCTGGTGATTATGCTGGCCCTGCTGATGCCGCACATTCATCAGGTGAACCTTCTGACGCTGCCGGTTGAGCAAGGCCTGGCCCTGTCGGCCATTCCGGTGATTTTCACCTCCTTTGGTTTTCACGGCAGCGTCCCGAGCATCGTCAGCTATCTGGGGGGGGATATTCGCAAATTGCGCCGGGTATTTATCATCGGCAGCTTTATTCCTCTGGTGGCCTATATTTTCTGGCAGCTGGCGACGCTGGGCAGTATCGACGCCCCGGCCTTTACCGCCATGCTGGCAAATAACGCTGGTCTGAACGGCCTGCTGGAGGCGATCCGCGAAGTGGTGGCGTCACCGCATGTGGAGCTGGCCGTTCACCTGTTTGCCGACCTTGCGCTGGCGACGTCATTCCTCGGCGTCTCGCTCGGCCTGTTTGATTATCTGGCGGATATGTTTCAGCGTAAAAACAGCGTCGGCGGGCGTCTGCAGAGCGGGATAATCACCTTCCTGCCGCCGCTGGCGTTCGCCCTGTTCTATCCCCGCGGTTTCGTCATGGCCCTCGGCTACGCCGGGGTGGCATTAGCCGTGCTGGCGCTGATAATGCCGGCCCTGCTGGTCATGAAGAGTCGCCGAGAGCATCCGCAGGCTACCTGGCGGGTCGCCGGCGGCGCACCGACGCTATGGCTGGTTCTGCTGTGCGGGATCGGCATCGTGGCTATTCAGTTCAGCATCGCTGCCGGGTTGTTGCCCGCGGTGGGATAAAAAAGGGGCCTGCTGGCCCCTTGTTCATTTCGCTAAGCAACACTGCTTATACTTTTTACCGCTGCCGCATGGGCAGGGATCGTTGCGTCCGACTTTCGCTTCATTTCTTATTGGCTGCGGGGCCTCCACCGGCTGCGGATTCGCTATCCAGTACTGGTAAAGCGCCAGCGCCGCCGGCGTGATACGCTCGATGCTGGCGATAAATTCATCCGCCGTCAGATTATCCAGCGCGCTAAACTGTTCTTCGCTGCCGTGGAGCGCGATAGCGTCCAGCTCCGGCTGGAGTTCAGCGGGCAACGTCGACCAGTCGCTCAGCGCCACGCCGCGCAGATAGCCAAAGCACCACTCCTCAACTATGGTCAGCTCCTGACCTTCCGCTTCGCGGGTGCCGAACAGCGGTTCGAACTGATCGGGATAAGACTCCAGCCGTTCGGCGATATCGCTCATATGCTGCAGCGTCAGATTGACAAAGCGATCGCGCTCGCGATCGTTGGCCCAGCGCGGGACATTATCCGCCCCGCCCCAAATCGCCAGCAGCCACTGAGCGGGTTCGATGTCGGTCGGCGCAGAGAGGATCGCCGTCAGCAGGCCATCCAGTTCAGAGACATCCAGAATGGCGCCTTCGGCGGCGTATTTCGCCAGAGTGTCATCCAGCCATTCCAGTTCGTTTTCGTTCAAAGGTCCGGTATTCATTCACAGGCTCGCATGGTAAAAATCGGGCCTACAGTAGCCGAATTGCCGACAGAAAGCCACCCGGCGATACCTATTGCGCCGGTGTCAACGATACGCGATCAGGCCAGGCCGCGCAGCGCCGACGCCACCTCACGACAGGCCTCCTCCCCTAACGAAAGCAAAGGACGGGGAAGCGAGTCTGGATCGCAGAGTCCGAGCATCGCTGCGGCGCTGGCTATCACTCGCAGGCTACCACCATAGCGATCAAAGCATCGCCATAGGGGGGCCAGCTGCTCATTCAGTGCCGCAGTCTGCGCCACATCGCCGCTACGTATCGCTCTTACCAGCGCCAGTGAGCAGCGGGGAAAGAGTCCGCCGCAGACCGAATACCAGGCTTCGCAGCCGGCCTGCAACCCGGCAGTGGCCCACGCATCGCCGCTAACGCCAAGCGTAACGCGAGAGGGAAGATGCTGACGCAGGGCCGCTACACGTTCGCTCGCCTGTGGCGCGGGCAGGCCGGGAATTTTAATCGAGGCAATGGCCGGCAAGGCGGCGATGCGCCCCTGCAGCTCATCCGCCAGCATTACGTGGGTAGTGCGGGGATTGTCATACAGGCAAACCGGCACCGAGACATGCCGACAGACTTCTTCGTAAAAGGCAAAGATCTCCTCCGCGGAAAGCGGCTGATAGGACATCATCGGCAGTAATAACGCATCCGCCCCAGCCTCCTGAGCATCCTCCACCAGGCGTAGCACCTCGTTAGTCGCAATGGCGCCGACGCCGACCATCATCGGGATCGACCCCGCATGCGCCTTCGCCACCTGCACCACTCGTCTGCGCTGCTCACGGCTGAGATAAGCGTAGCTGCCGGTTGAACCTAAGATGCCCAGAGAGTCGACTCCGGCATCGGTAAGACGGGCGAGAATACGAATAAACGCTTTTTCATCAAAATCTTGCTGATGCAAAGGTGTCAAAGGAAATGCGCAAAGTCCAGTGAACATGATGCCTCCGGCAGGCTGGGCTGAGAGTCCGTTTGATAGTAGCAAGGCGCGATCGTTTTGTCCTGGGACAAATGAGAAATTGACTGTAAGGCTAGAGTTAACCGAAAAACGCCGTGGCGTCAGGCTGGCGGGAATGGTATCAGAAAGCGAAAGTACAGAAACAAAAAAACCACCCGTAGGTGGTTTCACGACACTGCTTATTGCTTTGATTATTCTGTATTTCCCAATGGTACCCGGAGCGGGACTTGAACCCGCACAGCGCGAACGCCGAGGGATTTTAAATCGCGCGTTTTTGACATCATAATCAAAGATATATCATCGAGTTTCATAACAAACACGAACGAAATTGCCCTTAACTATCATATAGTTAAAAACACAAAGATCGCTTAATTATGAAGTCGTTAGTCATATAATTACAAGTCCTTTGTCATTACAAGCGCTCTATGATCTTAGTTGCAGGAACTTATTTACACGTTCATATTAGTTACGGTGATTGACTGCTAAGTGTCAACAGCAGACAGGCAGTTTGCATATACTCATGATTATCACAGAGGACTAGTAAGTGCTTGATTATATATCAGAAATACCATTGCCGGTTGACCAAATACCACAAGGCCTAAAGGATCTACTATTTGTTGAAGACAACTCCAACCCTCAACGAGATATTACTGTAACTCATCGTTACGAAAGAAATATACATCAAGATGATTATGAATATACTCATATGATCATGGCTGTAGTTCCCGAAGATGATGTCACAAAATTAAATGTTTTACGTGAATCAAGTGAAGGTGTTGTAACATATTCCACGCCACATTGTACAGAGAAAGGTGGAGCTAGGGGGATAGATATATCTATTTCTGGTTATGGATATATAGTAGCCTCTTGGGGATCTAATGCTCACTACTCCTTTTTTTTGGCCGAAGATGTCTGGATGAAGCTGGGTTTAAAACCAAGGCTCATAGGTGATGATGAACAAAAAGTAATATTTGATGAGGTTGCCTCGCCATCTTATGGTGTCGCCCAAGGGGATGTCTCAAGCGAATACTACTTCAAAAGCAAGAAAGATGTAAAATGGACAATGAGGAATGAATTTCTAAGGAAATACTTATGGATGAAAGGTTGCATAGGAGTAAAGGTTTTTTTCTTCGAAGCTTATATCGAACGAACCAAAGAGGTACTAGGTCTTTTATCAGGGTCTAATCACTTTGTATTAAACCTTCCTTGGATTGATTTTGAAATAGTTGATCATGGAAATAGAGTAATACTTCAAGCATGGGGAACCGTACAATCTGTTCTGCCCGAACTTTGTGGTGAAGTGGACATCAACAAATTAGTATGGCCTGGCCACAAAGATCCGATGACAGCGTCCCGAGCTCGCGATTTTAGAAAAGATGAATATGTATATGTTGATGATGCTTTTCTTATTAAATATGAGAAAGATAAAACCTATGAAGCCATTCCATTTCTTTATAACGGCCATTATCAAGTAGCCCCTAGTTATGGAGGACAGTGGGCCTTTAGAGACTGTGTCAGGGTCGGCAGAAACTTAGTAAAAATACCTTTTTATGAGCTTTACCGAGGGGTTCCAGAAAAGGAAGTGTACCATGTATTCGATTATGCGAAAGATCAGAACCTTATCGACGTTAACTCATTAAATGTCGAACATATTGTTTCTAAGACTTTTAGATTTGCAAGAGAACTAGCAAATCTAAATGATAACTTAGTATCCTTAGGATATTTTTTAAATGTTCCCCTATCTAGTTATGATATTTTTGAATATAACAATGATGAACTTAATGCAGAGGGATTAAGAAATTATCCTGTATTGCAAAAGCTTTCTCATGTAGCCTCATGCGATATGCAAGAGCAAGATTTTTTAGCGAGATGCAAAACTATAAACGAGATTACAAATAAGATTAAAATTGGTTCATTAAAGAAATTAAGTATCGCAATGGGCGTAGCCCCAAAGGATGTTGATAGATTGCAAGCACTGAAATTATTACAAGGAATATTAAACCTTACTGATGCTATTATTGAACAGAATGAGGATAAATCAGCACTTAAACATGCTAATGAACTTGCAACATTTAGTTCGCCTAATCCTAAGTTAGCCTCTCTCTTCATTAATAATGATTTGAGAAATGCTGAAGCACATGAAGCAGTAAATAAATCAATCGTACATTTATCTAATCTTGGCTTTGATAGTGCAACTTTAGCATCCGGTTATAGCCATGCGTTAGATTTTATATTTGATAAAATAATTGAAAGCATTAAAAATTTGAATGCTAATTTAAATAAAATTCTGAATTAGAATTACGAGTAACGGATAAGCTTTAGAAGTACTTCTAAAGCTTTTTTAATTACTCTTTTCCGACACTTTCTACGTTCAATTTAGAAGCACTGTGTTATCTTTTTGCTCATATATTGGTACGTTAGTCACCCATTTATCTGTCAAAATGCTATTATCAATATCCGCTTATAGCTCATATTGGACATTCGTCATCAGTAGGCCAAGCTTGATTGATGACGAATGTCACCACCCCGACAACAGTAACCTCATCCAGAGCCTCACCTTCCAGCGCTTCACCATCCCGAGTGATGAAAGCCTTCCCCATAACTTTCGCAAAATCTGTACCGCCGGAGTACTGGATCAATACCGTGTCCTGCTGCTTTGGTTTAACGGAGAAATCAACTACGGCATATCCGGTTTCTGTTTGTACGATCCGGGAATTAGGGCCGATGCTGCATAGCTTATCGACGGTTAACCGTCCCTCCACATAGTCTGATGCTGGCGACGGAAAACCCACGTTATAGCCCTCCGTTCGGGTTGTATAACTGGAACGTGCGCTCATCGCCTTCCTGCGTTGAGACATCCCGGAATGTCGTCACATAGTGCTCTATCCACTGGTTAGCCTGGCGCGGTGACCATATCCAGTTAACTTTTGCGAGTTCCCGGATAAAACCGGACGTTGTCACGGTGCGACGGCCATTAGGCTCAATGACAATTGCCTGACGCCAGGCTATTTCGATATCTGAGTTTCGCGGCATATTCCCCCCCCTTAAATACTGTTTTTATATACAGTAGATTCATTGAGAGATATGATCAATACAGGTTCCAGCTATCGATCAGGCACACTGACGCGAAAAAATGATTTTTCTGGAGCAGAAAGATACATCTCGCATTGAGTAATAGTTCGGTGACATCATCTGCCAGCCAGATCACAACACCGCAAGCCGGGATACTCCTGGTGGCGTCTGATACAATACTCATCTGGTACAGATGGTTAATACGGCCCTCAAGACTTGTTGAAACATTCATTCACAAGTGCTTTAATTCATGCTAATGTCTAAAACTAGTTAACAAAAGCTTACAATTAACATACCTAAATAGAGAGAGCTGCAATGCCAAACTATTCTGGACTTACTGTCACAGGTTGTGACACTGGTTTCGTTTTGCCATCAGATTCATCGTCAACCTTCCTTAACGCTCGTGTTGAAAAATGCCGCGTCGGATTTCTTGAATACAACTCAAAGGAATTGTACGACACTCTATTAAAAACCCTCTATGAAAATCAAAGTGAGTTTGATTCACTTAAGAAAGAAGTTGAGTCAGCAGATTTAAACCAAAAAGAGAAAGATGAGAAAATAAAATCATCATCTATTTTTTCAAAATTAGCCATTGTGGCTGATGTTGTCACGGTTTACGCTTTCCTGGCCCCGCTACTAACATAAAAAGCCTTCACTAAAAATCAGAAAAAGGACTAAACTTTGCCAATCATTAATTGTAGCTTCTCTGGGTTTGATGTTGGTATTGTTGTTGCGTCGGACTTCAACGATTCAATGGAAAATGTGCATGTAACTGATTGCATTAAGGGCGTTGTTGAACGCCCTGTTTTTCATGGAAACACGGTCAACGACTTGAAATACCGAACAGAATACATTGAACTTGTAAAGTCCATTAAAAACCATCAAACCCTAACAAAACGACAAAAAAAACGATTGATATTAAAATCAAAATACCTCCTTGCCTTATCTAAAGAAATGGATATGGAATCAGCCCTGGCTTATGCACTACGTAAACTCAATGAGAGCTTGTAGCGTTGTATTTTTTAAATTGTTAACCCGACAGCTTTAGCCCAAGCAGTCCACTGAGTGGCAGCTTTTGTAATTTCACCATCTGTCAACGCAACAGTGTGTAAAGCAGAAAATCGGTGAATCCCTGCGTTCGTTAGATCAGCCTGGTAACTACCGCCGATACGCAGTTTTGCCCCCAAATCCGCCGGGTCGCCCATATCTGTTGTTTTCTCTGCTGACAGAGCTTTGTTCAGGATTTGAAAGTCCATTTTTTGTCCCGATTTAAAACGCGCGCACACTAAATAGTTTGTGTTTGCCAGCAACCCACCGAGCGCGACTGTACGCTGCGTCGACGCGCTACTGTTGAGAGTGTTTACCGAAAAGTTCAGGGTCATGCTGGTAGATCCAGGCTGCGTTCTGAGCACTACTCCCTGCGTGGTTCCTGAGCCAGATTGCCGGGGCCCGTTAAAATTGCTGAGCAGCAGAATCTGTGAAAGGGTCGGACAGTTGAAGATTGTGAAAAAAGTAAAGTCCAAAGGCTGAAGAATACCCGTATCAAGCAATGTGCCTGCAGGCGTAAACTGGACGCCATTTTCCTGCACAACAGGCGACCCCAGTACCGTTGCAGCTACCCCATCCGGTGCGAGATTCCGACCAGTTTTATCTGCCTCTCCATAAAAATTCAAATATTTCAGGCCACGGCGAACGAGCGGGTCAAAACCCAGGCCTTTATCACCAAAATAACCAGGAACAATAATACGCGAACCCATAATTTGTTTTCCTTAAATAGCGATTGCCTGGCGACGAAATGCCACACAGGGGTTATTCAGTGGGTATGGACGGTTTACCAGCTCTGGAATATTTGATTCCGGATATTGCCCCGTCCCTTCATGAAATTCGTAATTCGCAACAGCGACCGTTGTGTCGCTGTCAAACAGATTTCCGTTACCGTTACTTCCGGTCTGGCTGGCGTACCATAGATAAACATCGCCGGTCGTTTCACGCCCCAGCGTAATATCGACTACGGTATCGGCTACAATGTCGACCCGCGTCACCGGAACGTCCCCGGCGTCGTCAGTGACTCTGAATCCTTTTGCGGCATACGTCGTCGGAGATGAACCCACGTAGCACGATCGAAACTGAAGCGGCGGGCTCCACACCAGGAAATCCGCACGCAGGAATGTTCCGCTCAGCGTGACTGACAGGGGTTGCAGTGGACGCCAGTTCTGGCGACGATCAATTGCACGATGGAGCACTTTTCCGAACTGCATTCCCAGCCAGCGGTAGCCGTTCGCGTCAAGATGGCCACCCTTGTCGGTGACAGCATACGCCGGTGATGCCATCATTACGTTTGCATCTGCTGCACAGATATCGAGCTGAGCCTCGCCAATGCTCATATTCGTGCTGTCGCGCGTCCAGCTGCCGCTGGTCTGATACAGCACAGTCAGGGGGGGCTCTGTCTGCCCGGTGATAGCGGTAGTATCGGTAATGACATCATCAATGAGCTTTCTCAGGAGTGCTCTGTATTCTGCGCGGTCTGTCGCCCCTCCTTTTGTGCTGTCATAGTTATATTCATTGCCAAGATATAAAAAACCCACCACGCCGCAGGTTTTCCCTTCGGCATCAGCAATGGCTTTAATCTGGGTAACGGCTGAAATGATCCGGTTGTAGAATCCCCAGGAATGGCCTTTAGAGAGGTGTTCAATAATCTGCCCGCCCACACCGCAGTTAACAGCCACAATTTTGCGCTCATCCGTTACCACTCCCCGGAACTGTAACTGCATTTCCCGCCACATCCACATCGCGCCAATATCGACGGTTTCACCGAAATTGTTAGCCCCACGAGGCAGTGCGGCCACAGCCTCATCGGTCATAAGGTTTCCGCCGTCAGGAGGGGCGATTAAATCCTGCACCACCGCACGGGCTGATCTGATTTCAGCTCCGTTTAACGGCGTAAATGTTGAACCGTTCTCATTTTTTGGCCGGACGGAGTCACCGAGCATATTAATGTTCAGAGTAGCGCGAATGTCCTTGCTCAGTGCTGCCCATCCCTCAGTCCCGTTACTCAGCGACTGGCCGTCTGTGATCAGAATATTGTAATCGTAAACCGGGCGAGCAATACGCGTATTAATTTCGTCTCGTGCGGCAGCAGCAGCGGCAAGATTTGCTGCATTTCTGCGTGAAATGTCATCTACCCCATCGTTATTCTGATCGCTTTGCTCACCATTGAGATTCATCAGGACAAATCCCACACTGTCGCGAAATACAAAACCAGAAATATCCGCGTCAGATTCAGCACTGAATGCCTCAGTCACCAATCGCTGCTGCTCAACGACAGGCTGAACACTGTCAACAGAGCTGAGCAGAGGAGTCCCTATTTGCTGAATAACGAATCCGACGCTATCCCGGAACACAAAACCATCAATAAACTCATCATATTCAGCCGTCATCGCATTGCTCTGAATTGCATTCAGGCCGAATGCCGCCAGACGAAACCCCGCCTCATCATTAAGTGTCAGTAAAGGAGAATCAGCATCATCAGTAGCAATGAGAGATGAGATATAGTCAAGAACTGCCTGGATGGCCGCTTGAGAAGGCATTCTACGCCCGGTTGCTGTCAGCGTCCCAGCCACATTCATGTACTCGTCAGCCAGCGCGCTGCTGTCCGGGCTACGCACATAGGTGCTGCTGCCTTCTGGAATATTCGCGATATCCGCCTGTGCAGCCTCGAGCGTTTGATACTGCTTACTGAGCGGGATGATGTTTTGCCGAACTTCGTCATTCTTAGCCATCATCTGGCGCCAGGTATCGAGCGGTTCGCCTGCCCGGTCGTTAACCGTTCCGGCCGGACCGTTAACCAACTCGTCAGCGCGCTTGACGTTATCCAGGAATATTTCAGGCGTCGTCGTTCCCAAAGGCGGGTTAAGTTCGGCCATGTTTTTGCTCCAAAGAAGGCGTTCGCCCAAACGAGGGTTTGAGCGAAAGAAAAGTTGAAAGGGATTTTTTGGTATTAAGCGACGTCGCCGGGGTATGTGGCGTCGTCGTAGGCATAGAACGATTCGAGGTATTCTTTAGCGGTGACCTGGCATGTTCCGTCAGACTGCGGGGCGATCTCCTCTACAATGGCGTCGTAGACGTGGCGCGTTGAGCCGCAGAACACCAGGCGGATCGGCTCGATGGTTGCCGACGACAGGTCAACCCGCATGGGATCATCAAACTCGCTCAGGTGCGGGACTGACAGCTGAAAATCACCCACCCTGCTCGCCACCATCAGCCCGGATGCAGAGCCATCCTGATAACGGATCAGCGCGCGGGGATTTTCGAAAGACCAGTCCAGCGGCTCCGTGACGGTGAACGTTGTCACTCCACCAGCCGTTGTCATCGCCTCCACCAGACAGGAAATCGTGTTGTTGCCCGGAATATCATCCGTGAGCACTATGCGATCGCCCGTGTTGTAGCACAGCGCGTCCAGCTCGGTAGTGGTCTGGAACGTCACCCGCTGCTGCAGGTATTTCATCAGGCGACGCATCCCGATTTGGTAGGCGTGATCCTGATTCAGTACCCCATCGAGTTTGTAATTCTCTATTTTCACCGGCGTAGGATTATCAGGCGTCCGGCATTTAACGGTCTCCTCTGCCCAGGTAGTCCCGTTGATGTACGTCACGTCGACACCATCAAAATCATCATCTGAGGGCACGGTAAATCCGCTCTGCAGCTCCTCCACCATCTCATGCGGAGTGATCACGCCAGTCCATGGCTTAATCCCCTCACGGTTGACCGTCGCCAGGCCATCGCTTAACAGAAAGCGGGACTTCCCGGCATTGGCTATCTTCTGCAGCATTTCCAGCGCTGAGATACTGTCGCCTGTGGCGAAATCGAAATACTCGCCCCGTGGCGTCCAGTACGCGGACTCCAGCGCGTTGATGGTGTCGGCATCCATCTCCAGCCCCAGCGAGTTTGCGACATGCAGCAGCGCTCCCGAAATGGTTCTGGCCGTTCCGGTTTCATAGGCCCGAGTGGCCACAACGTTTACGCGTTTATCTGACTGCGCCGCCAGCTTCCCGCCCATCTCAACGGTCGCTGCCATGAGCGAAACGCCGGGATAGGATGAAGGGCGCGTCAGCAGTCGCCCGCGCAGTGCCTGCCAGTACATCGAATCCCTGGCGTTGTTTGAGCCCTGCTCATTGCGCCGACGGCAGCGAACCTCTACCAGTCCCGGAGAACTGAGAGTGATCCGCTCAGTGAAACCTAACCCGTTGATGTTTTTAAGCGCGTACTCTCCCTGGTGACTCACCCACCCCGATCCGGAACCATAGACGCGATACTGAATCTCCCACTCAACGTGGCGAATCCGTTTTTTGCCCTTACTGTCAAAGCCACAGATGCCGTTCGGGAAAGAGAAATTCACTTCAAACGCATCCACCACTTCATTCTCAGGGCAAACCAGGAACGGCCCCAGCCAGCTCAGCGTGTCGTTAAGACCAGTGGCCTCATAGTCGATCATCGTCCGGGCGGAGAATCCCGGCCATGACTCATCAACGGCACCATTAACCAGGCGCGCCACCGTCGCCGTTGTGCCGTCGGTCGAGACAATGCGGTACTCATTCCCGCGGTGAGCAAGTGAAAGCCGTTGCACCCCCTCCGGCATGCCGGAAAAGGCTGTTCCCGTGGCGCTGTTATAGGCAAGCGTCACATTCGCCGTTACCGCCGGGCTGCCGCCGGTTGATGCCGTGCCGGAGGTGTAAACCGGAGCATCACCGAAAACAGCTGCAGGCAGCGAAGAGGACGTGATCGCCCCACCCGCGAACGGACTGGCCGACTCGGTTATCAGTACGGTGCCGCCGTTGTCCTGTGCAACCAGGCCGGAGCCAGTGAGTCCCTCGGTGATGGCCGCCAGCAGTCCCGACATCGAGACATAGTTAGCCACCAGCGACACCGGGTAGGTAACCCCCTGCCAGGTGATCGTGAACGTGCTGGAGCTGGTCGAAAAATCGTAGGTGGTCGGGGCCGCACTGGCCTGGACTTTTGCCGCACTCCCCCCGGTGCCGGGCACTGCAGCCTGACCGGGGGTATATGACGCGATAAACAGATCGTAATCGACTGAGTTAAACCCCAGCGTTACCGGCATACCTACTACCGGCGCGATCTCCGTCAGCAGCGGGCTTGCGATAACGCTGTATCCGGCCGCCGTGGTGATCTGGTAGTTCGCCGGGGCTTTAAGTTCGACCACGGCGCCAGCGACCCAGCTGGGCGGCAGTGCGTTATCGTTCTCGTCATTATCGTCATCATCATCCGTATCCAGCCCCGTAAACGTCACGCTCGATCCTGAGACGGTCATGCTGTCTGCGATAATGTCGTCTGCGTCCGGCGACGTCTGGGCCATATCCAGCCCGGTGCCGGATGACGTCCCGCCCACTTCGGTGGAGTTGACCCAGTTTTCGCTGCGCTCATCACCGGAAACGTCCGCGCCTGGCGGGTAATGGGTGCTGCTGAATCCCGGTAGCGTTGAAGCCGGCGTACTGCCAACCCGGATATCGCCATTGGTATAAATCAGATCACCGACACCGAGACACAGCAGCATCTGGACGCGCATTTTCGTAGGATCGGCGGCATCGAACCGGGTAACGGGCTGGACCACATAATCCGGGTAGATACGCACCCGGCCAAACACCTCACGAATGGCATCACCGAGTTTTGCGGTGTTGGCCCGCGCCGGGTTCAGGTCGAGACTCCGCCCTGTGGATGAGGTATAGCCGCCCGTATCAATGGTGCTCATCAAAACAAGCGAATAGGCTGCAGCGGCAACGGAGATACCGATACCGATCCACGCGATTGTGGCAGCCTCCAGCCCGAATGGAACCGGATAAAGCCTGACATCACTATCAGGGCGAATCACGCAGGTGGCCCACTCACCTGGAGGAATTAACAGCCCCTCAACCTCAACGGTAAGCGGTGGGACATCCCGATCCTCGTAGCCTTCAACATTTGCCACCAGCCAGCTGCGAATACTGGTTACACCATGCTCATGCGTTTCGAGTGGTTCACCGGGAAGCCGGGACGGGTAAAAACGAATGGTCATTGCCAGAACTCCACGCGAACAAAGCGCCGCTTAAATCGCGGCAACGGCAGAAAGGTGACGTTCGTTCCCGGATTGCATTCCGCCACATGCAGCAAACCATCGATACTGACCACGATCCCCACATGGGTGACGGTCGACCCGGAATAGCAGGCCACTCCAGCCCCTTCGCAGGGTTCGCAGCGCTCAAGGGTAAGCATCATCCGGCGCGCTTCCCGGTCGAGGCCGCCGTCGTCTTTGGTGACCCCTGCAAAATCGGGCCAGACGGGTAAATTCAGGTCGCGGCGTATCTCGTTCACAATGCCGAAACAGTCGAGTTGCGGGTATACGCGCCCGCCCTTCAGCCAGGTGACTGAACGGTATTTATCAGGGTTAAACATTGGGATTCCTTAGCTGATATAACGCAGTCCGGGGAATACAGGGAGCGTGTAGCGGTATCGCGGCCAGGCGGTATCGAGGATATTCATGTAGCCCGCAGTGATCTGCACCTCTGTCGCCGTCCAGGAGCCCGACTTGATTTTCAGCGTATACGGCACTTCCGCAGGGGCCGCTAAATCCGTGGAGATATAACGCCGGTACGTCAGAAATGCAGACAGACGGTTAGCCAGCGCATTGCGGATCGCCGTGGACACAACACCATCGATATTGCACAAGGCAAATTTGAGGTCCTGCGTGCCGTCCGCATTGCGCGCCGGCAGCGCAATGTCTATCGCACAGGCTGAAAACGTTACGGTATCGCCGTTCTCCGTCGTTGCCGTGATGTTGTCGTAACCCTGGCAAAGGTAGTGAACATCAGAGCCAATGGTGATCTGCAGCGTTTCAATGATCACCTCCGGTCCGCTGCTGGCGTAGAGGCGTTTAATCTGCGTCATGCTTCGGCCACTCCTTATTCAGCGCAATATCCAGCAGTGAGCTGCCGACGATCCATTCCGGGTAATGCCCCCATCCAGACGGCGGCAATGGGCGCTCCCAGAGTTCTACTGGCGCGGTATATCTCCAGTAAAGTCCGCCTTCTGGCGTGGGGCCTTTATAAATATCCGTGAAACGACACACGTAATTTTTCAGCCCTACAGGCGTTAATAACGGTATGTTGAACCACGCAGCCCCATCTGATAACTCATCCCGAAACCACGCCTCAAAGGCCTGGGCCTGGGCGTCAGAAAAAATCCAGGCCAGATCTGTTTGGGTTGGTGTCGAAGTATAGGCACGCCGCTGTCGTGCCCGGCCAGTTACCATCTGAGTCCGTTTCAGAGGAGATACAGGAGTTAAACCAAAGCTCTCTTTAAGCGGTCCTGGCAGGTAAGCGGAGGGGTAATAAAGCGTTGTGGTGATAGCCATCAGCTAATTTTCCTCCCCGAGGTAGTTTTCCCCATCAAGGCCTTATGCAAATCACCCTGACCGCTTGCGACTGAATTAACCGCCTTCTGGTATCCCCTTTCTGCCCCCTCATCTGCAGCCTTACGGACCAGCGCCAACGTTGCATCGGAAGGGTTACCATTGATGGGGATAGTGATCGTGGGAGAATAAATAGTTCCACCACCGGTTGACTGGTTTGCTACTCGATCCAGAGTGGCATCAAGTTTGGCGCTGGTCGCTGCGGTGGTCACCCGCTCTCCTTTTTGAAGCAACCAGGTACCTGTTTCAGGAACTGCATCAATCCCATCGTGGGCCATGCCTGAAAGGGAAGCGGCAGAAATAGCAGCAACCATAGGTTCTGTTATAGCCGCTGCAGCAGCCATCGCGGCTGGAGCTAATCCCGGTCCGACAATGGGGATTGCGGCAGTTGATGCGAAAGCAGCAAGTTGAGCCTGTAAGGCTGTAGCCTGAGCATTAGCGATCATTGAAGGAATAGCAGAGGCTTGGGCACTTTTATTAACCAGCATCTGAACACCTTGATACACGATCCATTGTGCAGCCATATCAACCAGAGCTTTTATCACTGACTTCCCGAGGTCTGAAAAAATTCCCTTTATTGCTTCACCCATTGATTCAGTACCGCTGATAACATCGTATAAATGTTCAGAAATTGAATCAGTTGCAGAACCTAATATTGATGTCATTGCATCAGCCGCTTGCTGATAATAATCACTTGAACTATCCGCGAAATCAGATAATGCGCTTGATATGCCCGACTCCCAGTCATTACGTAAACCATCAGACTCATGATAATAATCTTCTTGAATCTGCAGGCGCTCTTCAAGTGACGATTTTAACGCATCAGTTTCAGACTCATAAAGTGACTTGGTAATATCACCAGATTGATACTGTTTTAATAAATCAGCTTGTTTATATTCAAAGTCCTGTTGAATGTTGTTTAATTCACGCATTCGGCTACGATCTTTTAATCCCAATGATCGACCCGCCAGATCATTGTCATACCCTTGCCTTATTATTTTATTCTGCCTATCAAGACCAGAAACAAATTCAGCTAACTTTGCGTTTTCCTGATTTAGCCGTAACTCTTCTTTTTTTGAGTCAATGATTTTAGCCGCATACCGGAGCTGCTCTTTTTGCGCTTCTGATAATGCTTTTAAGTTACCACTGGTAATATCAAAGTTTACTTTTTCAAGCTCTGTTACTTCTGCAGTTTTTTTGCCTGTCGTCTCAATAAGTGCTGCTTGCTTTTGCAGATCAAGAAGCCTGCTTTTAAAAGCATTGTCGGTTGAATTGCTTTTTGTGGTTATTTTCTGATTTGATTCACCTTTCCCTAATTTATAATTATTATCAGTTGGCGACAATCCCATATCAGAAAGGAGTGATGATAATCCTTTGGCTCCTCTTTCGACTTCCTCTGGGGTCATACTTGACTTAATCGCCCGAAGAAATTGAAGACGTTTAGATAAAAACTCTAATTCATCCTTTTGTTCCTTACTTTGGTCACCTCGCTTGTTAAGAAACTCAATGCGCTGTGCAATGTCACTTTCATCAGCAGCATTATAATTGCCAGATACAGCACCTATCCGCGACCGTGTATAGGTAGCAATAGCCCCCAAACCACCAGCAATACGACCTACGACACCGGCAAGGCTAATAGCCTCGCCTACGAGGTCTGATAACCCCTGAAGAATAGCAGGGTCGGTGAAAACATCACGAATGTTATCTAACCCATCCTGCAATGGCGAAAGGTCCACCTTAGCCAGCCCAGAGGCAATTTCCATTTTAAGACCACGGGCACTAGTCTCTATATCCTGAAAAAATTGATTAACCTTAACGAGGTTATCAATATCTTCTTGCGGCGGTGCGATACCAAAATCCTTTGATAGCTGGATGAACTGTTTCAGCTTCTCATTGTTATTATCAAACAACGGCAGCATTTTTGACAGGTCATTGCCCAAGCTTTCAAGAATATTTGTTTTACCTGCCTGGGAAGGTATCTTTTGTAAAGCTGAACTAATAGCCAGTAACTGCTTATCAGGGGATTGCTGGGACAGCTTATCAGCCGAAAGTCCGAGCGTATCTAATGCCTGAGCGGCCTCACCTGATTTATTCAGTACAGCATCACCAACTTTATCATTAATGTCTTTAAATATATCTGCAATATTATCGCCGGTTAGCCCAGCTTGTTCAGCTGCATATTGCCATGCAAGTAAGTCCTGAGTGGACATTTTAAGAGATTTTGCCCAGCGGTCAGCCTCTGTTACCTGCTGTGCTGTATTTTTCACAACTGCTAAACCTGCGGCACCAATCCCTACAGCTGCAGTAGCAGCTGCTGCACCAATTGCAACAATAGAAGCACCAACTTCTTTGGCGTCTTTTTTTACTTGGGCACTCCATTTTTGCGAGGCTCTTTCAGCCTTATCCATTCCCTGAACAAATCCACCAACCTTTGCGATTAGGTCAATTGTTAATGTACCAAGGGACTTGCCAGCCATCATATTTCTCCGAGGAATAAAAAACCCGCCTAAGCGGGTTTATATTTATCAGAACTTATTCTGTTTCGGTGGCTTGCTTATTTTGCAGTCGGAGACTTCAGAGTGAGTAGTATTACTCATCTCGCTATAAGTAGTTCTCTTCAAAACAAGTGTTGCTCTATCAACTGAATAAGTTTGCTTATATTTTGTCGAATCCTTACGCCACGTTACCTCAGATGGCCCAAATGCAGCAGGAGCTGTAAAATTTAATCCGCTTCCCATAGATGGCGACTGAAGAGATGCTGACCCATTGTTTTGGTCAAGCACAACGATAAGATCAGGTGCTCTTTCATCTAAATAAGGACAAGATAAATAAGTAATTTTTGCAGTTGCAAGACTTGAAAAGCCTATTAAAGAAATGCACAACCCTAGTAAAAGATTCTTCATTGAGAGACCTCACAGACTCATTTCCGTTTGAGTGCCCAACAATACAATAAACCTAAGACTAGACCCAACTTTTCATAGCTTCTTCCAGAGAAAGCGGCGCTTCGTTGATGTGCGGTGCAAAGTCACTAACCTTGAACGGAGGCGTGTTCTTTGCCTTATTGATGTTAGCTAGGACAGAAGCCACCAGCGAAGCCCCCCACTCGGTTCGCATTATGACATTAAGCTGACCATACTTATTACGGTACTTTACCCACACCTGAAACTCACGAAGGCTCATTCGCTCCTGAGCCTCCGCTATGGTCCGCCCACCGATGCCGTTCATGACTAACTCACACCAGAACTCGTCTTCTCCTGTGAGTTCGTAGTCTTTCCCAGATCGTTGACTTCCTGGATGACGGCCAGCAAAGCAATAGCGATCGGACCGTCCAGCGCGCCACGATCTGGGGTAGCAGTTCCAAGAATGTCAGCCGCGGTAAATACTGGGGCGCCGTCCTGATCGCAAATATGCGCCGCAATGCGCTCAGCAATCGGGTCCGATTTCCCGTTATACGCCAGCAGTTCAGCTTTAGTGGTGTGGTAGCCCATCGGGCGCACATAGACGGTTGCGATATGCTCTTTCCCGTCACGGCCTTTCCACTTAATTTCTTTTTCCACGGGACGCCCGGTAAAGGCACCGGTTTCTTTTAACGTATCGAGAGTAAGTTGCATTTCAGCTCCTGAATTGAAAAGCCCGGATAACCGGGCATATTAATTACGCTGCGGCCTTCGGCACCCATACGGAAGAGCCAGACCGCTGGATCGTGGCGGAGGTCGTCACAACAGCGTTACCCTGGAAATCAAACGGGAAGTCGGAAACGTAACCCTGGAAAATGAACCAGGTGCGATCCGATGGCAGTACCAGGCCATCAACAGCATCCTCAGCGCCAGAAGCGGCGGCTGTCGGGACACTGGTTCCATCTGACCAGCCAACCGCAAAAGTTAACGGCGTCTGGTCATTCGCTTCAGCGAGGCCATGCAACATAATGTGGCTGGCGTTCGTCGGATCAGCGTTAAGCCCGACGGTTGCGGCCGCAGGCGTTTTAAGCCCCTTTTTGTAGGTTCTGGAATCCCGCTCACTCAGACAGGTATCTTCAATCTGATCGGCAGGGTTCCCGCCGGGGTTGAAACTGGTGATGCATTCAACCTCGCTGACCACGCCAGACTTGAGCACAAAAAACTGCGTGCCTTGCGTTAATACAGACATGTTTTGTCTCCATAAAAGAAAAACCCGCACAAGGCGGGTCAGTTTGGGGTTGTTGGTTATCTGGTCGTTATCCAGTCAACATCGAAGGAATAGCGGTATCGCATTGTTTCAGGATCGCGGCTTTGTTCACCCCATCGGGTGATATAAGCCTTGCCCTCAATTGCGTCACGCAAAGCGCGGGCAACGGCGATCACATCGGTGTCAGTATCACCATAGACATCAACCTGCAGAGAATAGTGATCTGCATCTGGCCGCTGGTTTAGATAATTTTCAGGGAAGCCATCTACGTTTTGCCAGACTGCGTAGGGATAAACGATATTGTCGTCCTGCATACCGAACGGATAAAGCCGCACGGGAGTAGAACCTAACAAATCCCTGACTGCCTGGCTGGCTGCGCAAACTGCAAATATTGGAGCAATCATACCGGAGTTCCTTTTTTAGCTGCTCGACGCACAGCGCGATCGATAGACTTTTCCAGCTCCAAAGCAAAAACGTTAATCACGTCGGCATCGACCCCATTCAGTGCAGGCCTAATTATTGGCCTCGCTGCAGCATGTTCTGTGCCGAACTCCAGGAATCGCCAGTACCAGGTATCCCCGCCGGGATTACCTTTATCTCCGGCAGTGTTATAACTTTTACCCGCCCTGCCTTTTCGGACGTTGGCCTTTGTATTGGCGTATTGCCTGGCGCCGCCCATCACCCCGACACGAAACGTTGGATCGCCGGTTCTGCGAAACGCCTTGCTGCTGAAGCTGACCACAATGTTCTTGTAGATAGCCTCTTTGGTGAGAGGATCATCAACCCGCGCGGCATTATTGCGCGCTCTGTCCCTGATGACGTTTGCCGCTTTACGCAGCGCTGCACGACCGGATTTATCGCGAGTGACCTGTGAGACGGCATCCAGTTTCCCCAGGACGGAATCGAGGCCGGTCAGGTTTACTTCTACGCCATCAGCCATCGTTAGCCCCCTCTGAACAAGGCAGTGTCAGGTATTCCCTGCCGCACCGTGGATCAGGTAAAACGCCCTCAATGTTGTAGATGCGGCCACGAAACAGGATCCGATGTTTGCGGGTAACACCCTCACGGTAACGAATCGTTATCCGGGTGGTAACTTCGCCCTGAGAGGCCTGGGCGGCGATAAACTCACGTGCGGATAAAGGAGCGACTTCGGCCCAAAGGGTTGCGACATCGCGCCAGGTATTAATTACGGCTCCCGTTGTCGGGTTCTGTTCTTTGACCGGTTCCTGCAGGGTGATCCTGTGACGCAATTTTCCGGCCTGCATATCACCCCCTGGGTTTCCCGCTCAGATAGGTTTGCTGCTCTGGCGCCTCATCGAGATCGCCGGCAAGCGACTGGATAATTACATCGGACAGGGCGACGTTAGACTCAGCCAGGCGGTTTATCGCTTCCGTCTGCTCTCGCTGTGCTGCTGTTTGTTCTCTCAGCGCTGCTATCAGCGCATTTACCAGTTGCTCGTTCATAGGCTATTTTCGTCCACTTTTTTAACCATTCACGCCGTTTAGCACATCCTGAGCAGCCCATTAACTCCACCTCCGGTGCCTAATCAGAAGAGCTTCAACACCCAGCGGAACTTCCGAAAGGTTCTGCGCTACCGCTTCGCGGTTCGCATACCAGTGTCCAATCAGCAAAAGCATTGCCGCCCAGATGCCGGAAGTAAAAATAACCTCACGGGGCTGAGTTTCCCCTTCCACTGGCGGCGTTAATGTTTCGACCAGCGCACCGTCGCAGAACCGCTCAACATAATCGATGGAGGCCGACGCATAGGCAGAAATAAGCGTATCTTCGTCGTCACCATCAACCTTCAGATGCGCCTTTATCTGCGCCAGCTGTTCCTCGCTTATTTCCACCTTTACCCCCTGGTTTGGCTTTTGCAGGCTCTGCAGAACCAGAGTCCGTTGCCTTTTCCGGCTCAACCGCCTCGGCCAGATGCAGTTTCACCAGTACTTCGCCGATTTCTTTATGCACCTCGCGGATTTCCCCCTGAGATACCGTACCCAGGTGATAATGCGAGAACATACGGAGAGCTTTAATTTTCATCGCGTTTACGCGGCCATTGCTGGCCGCGCCCTTTTGTTATGCACCAGTGCTGACAGCAATATCACCCGTCACAATCGCTGCCGGGCGATAGTGGGCCAGCGCCAGGCGTTCTTCGCAAAGGATGGTCAGCATGTTTTTAACGAAGTTATCGCGGTCCTGGTTGCTGATCTCGATGGTGGCATCCATGCGATCCCAAACCTGCGACGCCAGGCCAAACGCGCCAACGGTGAATTTGCCTGCCGTCTGCGCCGTGGTCGACACCACCGGAAGCCCCCAAAGCACTTTCGAGGCAAACGCCTGCGGGCCGCCGAGGATGTAATTGCCGTTAGCGTCCTTCAGCAGAGCAATACGGTGCCAGTCCGCCGGGTTCAGAATGATGCCGTCGGCTTCGAACTCACTCAGCGATACCTGATAGATGGCGTGTGCCAGAACATCAGCGCCAGTATCTCCGGTTGCGTTGAGTGTGGTTTCGTAGTCGTTCGCTACTACGTTGAGCCCCTGCAGGTTATCGCCGGTACCGTCCCCGTTCAGCATCTGGTTCTCTTCCACCAGCGCCAGTCCGTACATCATGCGGGAATTGATGTAAGACTCGAGCGCCGGGGCATCATCCATGATCTGGCGCGATGCCTGGATCCAGTGGGCGATAGTTTTCACGTTCGCCGTTTCTTTGGTGAAAGTGATGTTGCTTTCCGGCTTGAGGGTACCTTCTGCCACTGGTGCTGCAGCGTTGGTAAACACGTTTTCGCGCACGTATTCCAGCGCGTTACTGGTGATACGCCCCTGTGCCAGCAAGTCACGCACGGTCAGACGGCGAAGACCAGGCATAAGAATACCCGGCAGCTGCTGCGGCTGGACTAGGGCACCTGCCGACGCTGCACCCGAACCAATCGCTTTATCAAAACTGGTAACTTTCGCTTTGGTACGCGAGCCGTCCCAGCCCTTCATCAGGTCTTCAGATACGCGCTGAGCAAATGACTTCTGCGCAGTCTGATCAGGAGAGTTTCCGGCCAGTTTCTGCTCAAGATCGAACAGGCGGGTGCCGGTGGCTTTCAGTTCTGCCTGTGCTTTCGTCAGATCGATCTGCAGCTGCTTGTTGATTTCACCGGTCTGGTTGATGGATTTACGCTGTTCTTCGATAAGCTCCTTTACTTCTTTTTGGGAGTTTTCGATAGCTTTTTCCAGTACAGATAATTCAGACATGTGTCACTCCGTTAAGGTGTCCGCAGGTTAGCGGCAAATGAGTTAATGCGCTGTGCCAGCGCGTCAATGTCGTCGCTACCGAACTCGCTTCGGCCTGCAGACTTAACACGGGCGATAAATGCCTGTGCTTCTGAACGCGAAAGCCCGACTGAATCCCTCAGCCAGGCCTCCGCATCGCGAATAGATTTGATGCTGTCGATGCTCTTCATGGCCGTTACACCAGCGAGCTCGTTGGCCGGGAAAGTACAGACGCTAATTTCCCGCAGGTAAGAGATGTTTTTGAAGATGAGCCCTGACGTGCCAACGGTGTAATCATCAGGCCCAACGGAAAACCCCACTGACATCCCTTCAACCGTGCCATGCTGCATGGCAGCTTTCAGGTCTTCGGCCAGGCTAAGCCCTGGAGTAAGTTGACCACGGACAAATAGCCCCTTGTCATCTTCATGCATGGCATCCCATTTACCGACCGGGATAGCGCGTGTCTGGTGGTTAAAGAACATGGCCACCTTGCGGCTCTGATTAGCAATCACACCAGCGAACGCACCAGGCAAAATAATGTCGCCATCGGCGTCGGTGTTATTAAAAACCGAGGCATACCCTTCAAATGTTCCCTTACTGCCGTCGCCGATGAACTTGATTTCTGTCTGGTCGAAAGCCAGCGTCTTCTGAATGTCAGGCATCATAGCCCCCATAAAAATTAAGCCCCGGCATTGCGGGGCTCTTTGTTTGTTCCGAGATCGGTAATGGGCACGTTCTGCGACTGCCGTGTCGCCACATCACCTCCGGGCAGCGGCGGCAGGTTATCCAGCCTTCGAACCTCGTTAACGGTACGAATCCCGGTGTTGACCATGATTTGCATAAATGATGCCCGGCTTGTTGAATCACCGCGCAACAGCCCGTCGAGGTTATGCTCGGCGTGAATGACGCCCTGTTCTGACTCTTTGACCAGCCAGCGCTCAATACTGTACTCCCACCGATCAAGGTAGGGTTTGAGGGTATACTGGAGAAAGCCCAGGTTTTGTTGTTCAATCCCCGATCCCCAGGAGGTGGTTTTGTCCACGTCGCCGACCAGATGTGGAGGCACGCCGTAAAATCGCGCCAGTTCGGCGACCTGAAATTTACGCGCAGCCAGAATTTCTGAATCCTGAGGCGAAACGCCGATAGGTTGCGTGGTGAAGCCGCTCTCAAGGATCCAAAGCCGCTTTTTGACCGGGCCACCAGCAATCTCCTTAAAGTTTTCCTCCAGTTGCCCGCGCTGCTCTTTCGTCAGCACCTTGCCGTCAGTCATCAGGATCTGCGGAGACTTCGCACCGTTGGCGAAAAATTCACGCTGATTATCTTCCATCGCTATGGCCACACCAGCAGACTTCGCACTGAATGCCAGCGGCGAAAGACCAGTCAGTCCATTGAAGCCAAATCCTTTGAGATGAAAAATTTCTTTCTGTGAAAAGTCAGCGTATTCAGTGTCCCGTCGGTAGCGGTAGATAATATTTTTACCGTTATCGCTGAGCCGAACTTCCATATTGGCGCTCATTAGTGGAACCATGCTAATCACGTCACCAACACCGTTTCGCTCAACATGTGCATAGGCGTTGCCGTAGGCACATAGCTGCATAGTCATTGCTTCGCGAAACTCAAGAGCGGTCATGAAGTTGTTGGGACGGAATCTCAGCAGTTTCGCCAGGGGGTGACTGTTGTCCACTTTCGTGCGCTGATCATTTTTGGTCTGATAAACATCGAGTGGTAAAGATGCTGTTACGGTGGAGATTAACCTGATGCAGGCCCATACCGTACTGATTTGCATATTACGCTCATCAGTCACAACAGAATCACCAACCACACCGTGCGCTGACGTACCAGCCATTTGCGAGCCCTTATCGGGTGTCACCAGGCGGCCGCCGGTCAGGATAGAGGCCATGCGCGCCCAGAATGGCGATCGCGTCCGCAGGTCAATGCTGTAATCGGTATCTGCCATTTTTACACGCTCAAAAAGTTGTAAATGAAATCATTAACGTCACCCTGCTCCTCTACCTCGTCACTGGTCTGCGCGCCAATAGACATCGCCAGCGCTACCATGCCGTCGATACGTCCGCTCGACTTACCTTTCACAAACTTGCGGTTACCGGCAGGGTCAGTGATTACCGTGGCGTTTTTGGCGCACATTTCGAGGATCGGATGATTGCCGTGCTTCAGCTGCGCACCGAGCAGTTTGGCTTCCAGCTCCCTGAGAGCAGGCGACATGGAAACAAACCCCTGACCGAACTCTACGAATCGTTCGAGCTCCACATCGGTGAAACCAGCATCGATGAGATGCGGGCGAAGGAAGCGCATGTTATAGCGGTCAAACGCCAGCGCCCTGACGTTACAGAGATCAAAAACGCGCCGCAGCTCCCTCGCGATAAATCCATACTCGATAGCCTTACCAGGTGTCGTGTTTAGCCAGCCCTGCTTCGCCCATATGTCATAAGGCACACGATCGTTACGCGCCTTATCTGCCAGCCCTTCCTCCGGTAGCCAGAATTTACAGTGCACATCGCCCTGCGTGGTGTTCAGCACCAGTGCGGTCAGGTCTGACACGCTGGAAAGATCGAGCCCGCCCCATACGGTAGCCCCCGCAAGTTCGCCGGGTTCCTCCTTGTTCATATGCCAGACACTCTGGCTAACGAACGGGCTTTTCGCTTCAACCCTGCGGTTTAACACAAGGTTCTCAAACTCTGCCTGGCGAGACGGCAGGCGTTTCGCACTGGCGGCCATATCCAGCACTTCTTTCTGGTTCATGAACACATCGAAGGCCGGGTTTGCCAGCCTGATGGCCTCGACAGAGAAAGGATCGATATCTTCCGGCGCGGTCTGAAGCCGGACCACCGTCCGGGGATCGGCTCCGGTCAGGCCATCATCAATCAGCAGGCTAAGCAGGTCGCTCGCATCGGGCGCCTGGGTGCTGATGATTATCGAAATAGGGTTATCCTGTGCAGCGGTGGCGGTTTCCAGCGCTTCATAAAGTGGGTCTCGCGGCCCACGAACCTGGCCCAGTTCGTCGTGTGCAACAAATCGCGGCGAGAAACCATAGGCCGTGGTAGCTTCGGCACTCAGTGCGCGGTAATAAGAACCCAGCTCAGGGCAGTGGATTTCTTTAGCTGAATCCTTGATCGCAACGTACTGCATTAGTACCGGGTTCATCCGGCACATCTTCGAGGCCAGGTTAAACAGAATGGCCGCCTGGTCGCGTGAGCGTGCCGCAGAATACAGCTGCGAGTTCGGTGCAGCCTCGGGCCCTACCAGGTAGAGCAACATCAGCATGGCGGTTTCCACCGTTTTGGCGTTTTTTCGCCCGCGACTGATGATTGCGCGACGTGTACCATGCTTGTTGTCGAAAATGGCTCTGAAGTCATCCTTCATGAACTCAGCCATTTTCAGCGGCTGGCCGACAAACTTACCTTCGGGAATATAAATATTTCTTTCGCACCAGAGGATATTCCTCTCGGCTCTTGTCAGAGTTTTTTTAGCCATCGAAGAGCCTTATTCAATTTCCCAGGGTTTTTTCTCCCGCGGCAGATTTTTGTTGGCGCGTCCTACTGTTTTAGGATCAGCAGTCGCCTGCCGGGTGATACGCAGTCGCGTTGCCAGTGAAGACGCAGACCGTACTTCACGTTCGCGCATCGTGAGCAATTTATCGTAGCGCTTCAGCCCATCATCCCGAGCCAGCCACTCCAGCTCAAACTCTTCGATCTGAGTGGTTAACAGTCTCGCCTGCACCACATGCCGACAGTACATTTCCATCATGTCGCGATGTGTTTCAGTAAATGAGCTGGCCGGGTTATCGTTAACCAGTCTGATCCAAACGTTTATCTCTGGATCGCTAAGGTGTAACGAGGGCTGCAGCCTGCTTTCAGCCAGAGCCGGAAGCGACACAGCCGTCGTCGCGGCAAGTGATTTTCTGCCTCGCTGTGCCATCGCTTTTTTCCTTTTTTTCTGGACGTTTTTGAAAAGAAAACTGGGGGCGCGGTCTTTTTACGATTGCCGCCAGAGTTTTACCCCTCCCCCCATCCTGTCGGGCTGATAATGAGAAAAGCTATCATTTCTCGATGATCCGCAGGTTTTCACGGGGAGGACTGGGTAACACCAGGCGCTCACCGACACCGACAGACATTGTCAGGATGATCGTTGGTAGCGTCTCTTTTGCTGTATGACTGAAGGAGATGGCGGATGCAGAAAGAAAGCTCACACCATCAATGCTCAGCTCCACCAGCTTGCCATCCTGGTATTCAATCTTCAGGTCTTGCATTGCGTGCTCCTGTTACCAGATAACCCTGCCTTCATTGTCGAACTCGGTAACCGTTCCGCCCTTCTCCATGCGTTGCTTAACCGAGTCGTGGCAGCGCTTGCATAGCGATTGAAGATTGTCCGGGTTGTGGAAAAGGGTTTCATCGCCCTTGTGAGGTTTGATGTGATCAACAACGGTTGCGGATATCACCTGATTTCGTCTGAGGTGAAACTCGCAGAGTGGCTGCTTCTGAAGCTGGTGATAACGCAGCCGATACCACCGTTTAGTGTTATAGAGATGATGCCAGGGTGAACTTGACGCCATATTCACTCCAAAAAAAGCCACCTTTTAAACGGTGGCTTTTCGAGAAGATAAATGTTTAACCGAAATACTTCCTGATTGCAGCGATAATTCTTTCATCCGCTACATTACCTGAACACTTCGCAATCAAATATTCTTTATCATCAAGAGCAAACGTTTCAATCGGCATACCAAGCTGTGCACCTTGGTCTCCGTAATAAGTCACGTAGTTATCATCATCTGCGACTGAAATAAGATCTACCTGATCACCTGGAAGCAACGAAACGACCTGTTTTGACATAAGCCCTCCGATTTGTAAGAGTTTTAACATTATCACAGGCACTCGATAAATGCCTGTTGTAATGCCTTAGCTCGCCTGTTCTGCGATGGTATCAAACAGCGCCAGCGCTTCGGTCGCTTCCTGGATGGCCTTACGGGTCTTCGAGACAATCTCGCTTTCCGTGAAAACACGATCGAAAGAGTCTGCGAATAGCTCAGACTTCAGATAGCTGTCGCCTACCCAGTCAATGGCCAGCTTGGCCGCTGCGGTGTCGTAGTTAACTTTCTTGATGATATCCAGGCGGATTTGCTCGGATGCGGTGATCTCTGACATGTCTTACCTCTGTGCGATGTGGGGTGCATTATCGAAGCCACTCGGTGAATGGCTCCTGTAATTACTTGCCTCTTGTCTAAATGTTGTCATCTGTTTCATATTAACGAGAGTTCTGGAAGGCATTCAGCTCGCGTACGCTACAACAGTCATCCACAAACAGAAAAGGAGTACAAAAAAATGAACAGCAACTTTCAATTACCGCTAGATGACTTCCCGGTGGATCACCATCGTGCAGATGAAGTCTTGAAGTTCCTCAACGCGCAGAGTTTTTTTGAAGTTATCAGAAAACCAACGTTCCCGGCAGGTAGATGCTATTGGAACGTTGAAGATTGTATTTCTAAGCATGGAGGCAAAAGTATCTATGGCTGGATGATTGAATGGGTTCCAGAACTTAATGTTGAAGCTATGCATCATGCTATTTATCAAACCCCAAATGGTGAGCTCATTGATGTGTCTGCAACCAGTGGGCCAAGATCTGGAAACTACACCACTTTCATTCCATCAAACGAATTGGCAATCAACCTTTCAGAACCACCGAGAATCCCAAGAAGAAATTACCCTTTAGTCAATGATCCTGATTTAATTCGTCATTTATACCTTTCTGAAAGGAATTTCTCTGCACATACTTCTTTTGTACGCGATTTTTTGAATAACGGATATGCAATATTCTCAGAAGGAGAGGTAAAACAAATCAAAAGCATAGATAAGGCATTTGAAAAAAAATACAAACCTGAAATTGAAAAAACCCACAAAGAAGGGCTTGCAGTTAGAAAAAAACTACTTATTAGGTATTTCCGATAATGATAATTTTTGGCCACCCTTCGGTGCTCGTAGCAAGTGATGACCCAGAAAAAATCCTTTCCGAAAGGAGACTTATCTCAGGGTGGATGTACAAAAAATTATTTTTTAGATCAATTCGGCCAGAGTAACTTGGGATATCATCTTCATTAGCATGATAGCTATCTTTTAATTTACTGTTGCTCATTCCGTAGCCCCTTCGATTGGTTGCGGACAGTTGGCCTGCACTGCTTTGTTGTGCGCCAGGATGTCACGCTTGGTCTGCATATCCAGCGCGTCGATATCGTGGTCGGTCAGGTAGATGACCCTCACCCAGCTGCAGGCCGTATCAACGACTACCGGGGCGGATGAAGTGCTCGCGCAGCTCCCGATCAACATCGTCATCAGGCATATGACTAACAGTCTGCTGTACATCGCTGGCCTCCTGGGTTACTTCCGCTTTCCGTTCTGCCACAGCAATACTGGCGGCGGCATTCTCTTCGGTACGCTGCTGTTCGGCTTTGGCTTCTGCCTTGCTTGTTCCGCGAGCATGACCAATGCCGAACGCGCCAGCGATAGCACCCAGGATGACAACCACCAGCCCCGCGATAATTTCAAAGCTCATTGCTGCGGCTCCTTCAGTTCGTCGGCCTTTTCTTTCAATGCTGGCTGGCGTACGTATTGCGATAGCACGGCCAGCACCACCAGCGCAGGGCTAATCAACGCAACGATGTTTGGCGGCAGGATGTTTTTGATATCCGGCGGCAGCACAGCCCAGGCGTGCAGCGCAGCATCCGGGAACGACTGCGCCCACATGCCAACCAGCGCGCCGATAGCCCCCAGCTTTACAGACCACGTTTTCTGCAGCAGGCTGGCATGGCCAACAAACTCCAGCCGGGTATATTTGCGCAGAAGTAACAGAACGAGCACAGCCACCAGCACGAGCAAAGCGAAAATGATCATCTTCACAGGACACGCTCCTTAACCCAGCCGTAGAGAAAATCCTCGTTGGCTTCGCGGCCTTCCGCCAGTTCGAGGTATCTGGCACCCTGGCTGCAGTTCAGCGCACGCAACAGAACCTGTTCACCCTCTTTCCCGCGGGCGGAAAGGTATCCCTTAAGCGCGGTGATGGTTCGGGGACCAATGGCGCCATCCGGGATCAGATCGGGATACAACTTCCCACGCATGTTAAGGGCAGTGAGCCAGCGCTGGAAAAACTTACTTGCAACCGATGGCCCCATGTTCACGCCAGTGTCGCATAGCTCATCTGCCAGTAACGTAGATAAACTTGCCACCTGATCGAATCGGGGGCCGGTCCAGTAATCGCTGAGCAGAATTTGCTTTGCTGTTTCCCTGGGCAGGTTCCGCATATCACCGGTGTAGCCATGTGCACGTGCGGTAGTTTGCGTGATGCCCCAGCGGGTTGGCCCGCCTTTATCAGAGGGGTGATCGACATAACCCCCTTCCTTTCCGAGGATGCCCTCGATAATTTGATCTGCTGTCATGGTTAAGCCTTGTTATCGCCGCCACCGATACCGAATCGGCTGCCAAGATATTTCATTGCAAACGCCCTGATGGCGTCTACGCCTACGAACCCCACCCCACCGCCAATAGTGATTGAGAGAGTTTTGGGGAAGTCGAAGTATTCAAGCGCCGATGCGAATGTCAGCGTTAGAGCCCCACACAGAAGCCCCTCAAGAACCATCTTTTTCCAGCCGCCGCCGCTATAGGCGATACGTAGACCCGCCATAAAAACTGAGAGCAGCACGGCCCCCAGCGGCGTATCTCCGCGCCACCAGCTCTGCAGCAACTCCAGCAGATCAGGCCAGTTACTCGGGTTAGTTGGCATTTTCATAGTCTCCACCTCCGGGTTAACGGGGTGCTGTGGGTATTGGAAAGGGATCAGGCTGGCGGGCTCTTATATCAAAGGGTAAGTACGGAGTGATTCCCGAAGCCTGAAATTTATGGTCACCGAAGCATCTAGAGGCCAGGTTCTCTTGTGTTTTATTGAATTGCCTTTTTTGACCGGTATCTCACACTTCCTTTCCATTTTAACGGTATATGTTAAGCGCCAGCTTTTTCTGGCAATGACTTCACACAGGAGTAGAGATGCTTACAGCTAAAGATGATGCCTACATTTTAAAAAGTGATGGCAGCAGATGCGGTCCGTATAAGGCAAAGTTTGCAGGGGATACAGTTATCGTAAACGACAAAATGGCCGACATTGATGACGGAGATACTGTTATTCGAATCCTTCCAAACGGCAAGGAAGAACATAAGGAAATTTATAAGGCTAATTTTTACGACTCTGGCGTTGGCGGATTTGGTCCACACTTCCAACTCAAAGTTGGTCCAAAAAAGGTTCAACCACCTGTCTCTTCACAGCAAATCAACATTCACGGAGGAAATGTCCAGATTGGAGATCATAACCGTCAGGAGATTACCAATAGTATCGAAACTCTGAATAACTTAATAAATAGCTCACAGGGTACGCCACAGCAGAAAGAAGAGGCAAAGGGGCTGCTAAGAAAGTTAGCAGAACACCCATTGCTTACTGCTATTGCCGGTGGGGCTATAGGACTGCTCTAGATGTGAAAAACCCGCACAATGGCGGGTTTCTTTTTTCTGTTCAGTTGCTCAGTTCGCTTTAACGTCCCGAGCCTATCACAATTCAAGCACTTTCCGCGCAACTATTCAAGTAAAATCTGTCGCCATTTGTGCCAAACGCATCACACATTGGTGCGTAAAGCATCGATTCTGCAAGATTTAGCCAAACATCGATCCTGCTCTCACAAGTCCGCAAGCACCATTCTGGATGCTTTTCATTTAGCTCTTTCGCCATCGCCTTCTTACTCATGCGGTAGACATATCGATCCTTGATTAACTTATAGAGAGCTTTATTCCCGGAACGCACAAGCTGAGCACTAAGCACAGAATCAATTATCAACCCTTCCTCGTCAGTACAAAAAGCCAGGCCGCTTTTATTTTTACCACTGAGGATTTCCTTAAAGAACGCTTCCAGCTCTGGCTTGGTAATGCCTGATTTTTTCATACGGCGCAAAGCATCGTTTATAGCGGTCTTCGTTATCTTCCCTGACGCCAACAGCTGATTGAACATATTGCCGCCACTACCGCCGCCGATGTAGGACCAGCGGCCCCACATGCGCAGCTTCCCCTGAATCCAGATGGCCTCAAGCGTTTTCAGCCTGACCATTTCACCAGCTTTTCCAACCTCGGACGGGTTAATCATTATGCGTTCTCCACTATGCCAGCACGCCAATTGCCAGCGAACGATCCAGAAATCGAAACAGCAGCTCCAGCTGTGAGCCGTGCTTCTCCTCAAATGCCACGGTGTCAGCGTGCAACTCGTCGTGATGCGCTCTGCAAAGCGGCAACACAAACAGGTCATGCGCTTTCGTTCCAATTCCACCTTGTCCGTGGCCTATCAGGTGATGGGGATCATCTGCTGGTTTGTTACAGCAGACACACGTCTGAGACTTAACCCAGCGCGTCCAGCTCTCGTTTACCCAGCGGCGGCGCTTTGGTCGCAGCATGAATGATTCCGGCGTTTCAGGATCTACGCGAAGACCGAGAATCTTTTTCTGCACCACTTCGCTCGCCGCTGGCTCCGGCACAATATCGCTCTCCTTCATCACTGGTTGATGCTTTATTTCCGGCAATCGCAGGGCTTTCCGGGCCAGCGATTCAGGGATGACGTGCGCCAGATTGTTTATTACCAGCCACCAGCACAACTCGGGGATCGTCAGTTGATGGTCTTCGTTGAACCCCAGCTGTGAGCGGATGACCGTTATCAGCCAGGATACCAGGTTCTCACGCGCAATGCCTGCCAGCGTCTCTGTGTACTGATCACGCAGCAGGTTATCGCAGGCCCAGCAAAGGCGGATGCTGCCAGGCTCATGCCGGAACAGCGTAAAATTTTCGCTGTGCCATGAGCCGTGGGGATACTGGCATTCAAAACGACGCTCCAGCTCGGCCTCCAGCGTGCTAATACCACCCGCGCGAAGAATGACGTCTTTGTTTTCGAAGACTGGCTTCAAAACCGGGTCTCCTGCCAGTGGCTGCGTGGCGGGAGGGATGGCGCCGGTTGCGTAGTCGCTGTATTTTTCCGGTGCAGGCTCAATCAGTACCCGCCCTATCCTGAACATCGGCATGAGATCAGCACCTGGGCGAAGAAGAACAACGCCCATGCGTGGGGCAATCTCAGGGGTTAGTAGTGCTCTCATATCATCTCCACGTCAGGCAGCTGCACGAAAACGGCGGATGGTGATTTCTACTTTCCCTTTCTTCACGATGTTCCCCCACTCCACCAGCATGCGCTTAACCTGACTGTCGTCTTCCCAGACGCCTGTTAGAGTCAGGGCATCGAACAGCGCTTTGTTGTAGTTATCGATATCCCGACGGCGCTGTTCCGGCGGATACAACACTATGTGAACCTCGGCCAGATCAGAGGATGGCCGGGGAACGGCACGGAGTTGCTCAATAATCGCCGCTCTCGCTGCCTGCTGGAACTTGCGCCCTGTCTCGCTGACCAGATGCCTGCCTTTCAGCGGTCCCTTGCTCGGGGCGCGCCAGTAACTATTTACGCTCGGTGGAAATGGTAAAGTCAGTTTCATTTAGCCCCCTTAAAGGATCGCTACAACGTCTTTTGCGACTTCCCGCGTACTGCTTTTGCAGGAGATCGAACGGCGCGCGTTGATGAATTGCAGGTTAAAACCATGCTCCCGGTACAGGTCGAGAACCTTCGGTGCAGATGAGTTAGAAATCACTACCCGAGCGCCACGGTGAAACGCAGATACACATTGCTTCGCCAGGTCAACCTGGTTATCCCAGCTAAAACCACCAGCGGCGTAGGCGGTGAACCCGGTTGTTCCCGGCATCGGTTCGTAAGGCGGATCGCAGTAAACCACATCCCCTTTCCCGGCCAGGCTGATAGTTCGGCGATAGTCAGCGGCCATGAAAACGCAGTTATGCGCCATAGCGGCGAAGGATTTCATTTCGCCCAGCGGGTAATACGGCGCCTTGTAGCCTCCCCAGCCCACATTGAACTTGTTCGCTTGGTTGTAGCGCATCAGGCCATTGAAGCAATGCCGGTTGAGATACAGGAATGCAGCTGCGCGTTCAGTAGCATCCAGCGTCTGAGCGTTGAACTCGGAACGGATCAGCTCATAGCCATCTGGTGACCGCATGTGCTCAAACATCCAGCGGGCCTTTAATTCCACTTCATCCGGCACCACGCTAACATCTGATACAGATTAATCAGGTCCGGGTTAACGTCCGCCAGCAGATAATCTGCGTGCTTATCGCTGTTCAGGAATACCGACCCACCACCAACGAATGGGTCTATCAGGCGTTTCCCTGCCGGGATATGCACGAACAGGTCAGCCAGCTGGGTATACTTTCCACCAGCCCATTTCAGAAATGGCTTGCTCATGAGCGGAACCCCGAGTTTTCTGGCAATGAGTAATCAACCCCTTCGAAGCTGGCTCGCGAAATCGACGCCTCCTGGCGGGAGCTATTGAGTGGAACAGAAAGTTTTAACGACAGCTCATCCCATTTTTCCCTAAGTTTCGACGGGCTAAGCACGTTTTTGCACCAGAACGAATCTTTGTTGGCGCGCTTGAAAAGCGAGCAAATTTGTTTATGGGTTCGCCCGTCCTGCATCACCATCAGGCGCACCTCATTCGCCCATGCGGTCCAGTTTGGTTCTTTAGGCCGAACTACCTCACCATCACTTTCAGCGGCCAGTTCGTACATGCTGATAATTTTCCCCCAAATGAACTCGGCGCAGGTTAAATCGTCCTGACTTCCCCACTGCCGCTTTGCAGCGCTGTACACCACCGCGTCAGGATGTCGTGACAGAAATTCATCAGCAGAGCCCTGTTCGTCCGGTTGCGAAGCGTCCGGACAAGAAGGATTTATATCTGATGGATCAGTAGTTGATCTTACTGACGGATCCCCCCCAGATTCTGACGGGTCAAAACTGGTTTTTTTGGTGGATTTCGACGCCTCAAATTTTGAGGGGTCAGTTTTTGACGCATCAGATTTTGACGGTTCAGATTTTGATATGTCAGATTTTGACGGGTCAGAAACTGACAGGTGAGAAAATGCCGCTTTCTGTAGTTTGGAAACGTTGAGCTGGTAGACGTTCGATGCATTACGGTTGCCGTTGCGGCGCTGCGTACGAGTGAGCCACCCCTCTTTCTCAAGTGCAGCTATCGCCGTTCTGACAGTACTTTCACCAGCGCCAATCTGACGGGATATGGTCGCAATAGAAGGCCAGCAAACACCCTCATCGTTGCTGAAGTCAGCCAGGCGCGCCATGATTGCCACGCTGGATAACTTCATCCCCGAAGATGCACAAGCGTCCCAGACGTATCCTGTTAATTTAGTGCTCATGATCGTCCTTTATTTCTCTGAATTTTCGTCTGAACTGCTCGAGGGGGCTAAAGCATTCATGCTCGTACCCTTCACGCAGGTATATAACGCGCTGTGTCTGGGGCTCCCAGCGTATGACCCTGACCGGCACGCCGTAGTGATCTCTGAACCATCGGTTGAGCTCTCGCATACTTTCTCCGCCTGGCCGTTAAAGTCCCCTACCACCCACTGAGCAAACTGGTAGCAGACAGGCTCGAACCCGCTTGGTACTCTTACCCCATACACGAACTGCACCGGTCCTGCTCCACCAGGAACTGGCCGCGCTACAAGTTGCGACCTGCGGTATTGTGTTGATAAACTGTTCATGCGTTAGTAATCTCCACTGATAACGACACGCCACGACGCCAGGAGCTGCAACTCGCTGGCGTCACTTCTTTTTGCGTGAAAATAACGTGATAATTGCGGCAATCTCTTCTTCCCGAGCTGCCAGGTGGCGGCGGTGATGCACCATGATTTCTTCGGCCTCATGCCTTTCAATAACGCCATCTTCAAGTGCCTGTTCGATAATCTGATCAACATGCCCCCTGGCGGCAGAAGTACGCATTGCCCGGCTAAACAGGTCCACGCGGTCCAGTTCTTCCAGGTGCGGAACATCCACCAGCAGAGCACCACGACGGCGGGCGAAGTAGTCAGCCAGTAACGACGTATTGGAAATGTCTTCCATCGCTTCCAGCTCGCTGACTTCGAAGAAACGACAGCCATTTTTCTCGTAAAGGTTGTTATTGAACTGCGTTAATGTCATGCCTAGCGCGCCAGCCATAGCCTCACGTCCACCATGAATGGACTTACACATAGCCTTGACTACATCTTTCAAACTTTGCTTTTGTTCTACCATGTTGATAACCCTTCGCTTAAAATCACTTTCTTAGCCCACGGAACAGCCGGTGTATTAAATGAATAACCCTTTGTCTAAATTGACTCTGGACTACTGGTACAAAGTTTTGATTGTCGCTGGTGCATTCGTTTTTCTGCTGAACGGTACTGGAGTTCTTTCTGCCTATCCTCCTGGCCCTACAGCACTGGTTTCCCTTGGCGTCTTTTTTTGGGGCATTGGTGAGTGGATTAACCACCCCTACCAGGAAATGCTCCAGTACGACGGCCTCGGTCGGGTTACAGCAACCATTTCTGGTTACCCGAGAAATCCCAAGCGAATCGGAGTCGTGTTCGATATCCTTGCCTTTGTTCTCATCGCTATAGGTGTCTGGAAGTTTTTCTGATAAGGTCCACCCGATCAGAGTCACTACTCGATTCATTTCATCCAGCCTTACCGTTTCAGGGTTGAGCGCCTGCAACCGCTTTATCACCTCTGATTCAATTTTTTTTGTCACACCTACCCCTTTAAAATTCGATTTGTAGTTACGGTTCAGAAGCGTGGTCTGTAGACTTTTGATATAAATTTGCGTCGTACTTCAGCTTTCCATTTGTAATTCTTTCAATAACAAATGCCTGTTTTTGAGGGATAACATCGCCCCATTGGCACACCGCACTATGAGTAACCCCTAATGCAATGGCAGTTTTAGAAATGCCACCGTAGTATTCGACGACCAGAATTTTTAACATGTAAACCCCCTTAAAAGTTAGCATTCTTACACAGTACATAATCAGCATACTTACGTCAATTGAATGTAAGATTACTAACGTGCAATCCGAGGAGAAAATATGGATACCGTTGGCAGCAGGCTGAGATTTAGACGTAAGCAAAAGAAACTTACGCAGCGCGATATAGCTGAGTGGGCAGGCGTCAGCGCGTCTGCAGTCACCCAATGGGAAACCGATGCAACAAAGTTATCTGGTGAAAACCTGATACTCGTATGCAAATGCCTACAGTGCTCACCAGAATGGTTGGTTTTTGGGTCTGGGGATATTGAGAATGGAATTAACATCAATCTCATCTCTACCAGAGAGGTTCCTGTCATATCATGGGTTCAGGCTGGTAACTGGACAGAGGTGATTAGAAATCCTGAAAATGAGCTTGTTAAGACAACCAGAAAACTTTCAGAATCAGCTTTTGCTCTTAGAGTTAAAGGACATTCAATGACTTCGAGTCATGAACTTAGCATTCCTGATGGATCGATTGTGATAGTTGAACCAGATTTCGGCTTTGTTGATGAAGCAAATGGGAAAATCGTGGTGGCACAAACTGTTTCTGGTGGCGAGGCTACCTTGAAAAAGTTTGCTATTGACCCCCCATATTCATATTTGCTCCCTTTAAACCCATCATTCAAACCCATTGAGGTTAGTCAGGATACAAACCTTATCGGTATTGTTAAGCAAATAATTATAGATCTCTAAGCCTGTTACGAACATGCTAACGTCTACACCCTGCAGTTTTCAGAACCATTAGATGCAAATGAAGTAAGTGGTATAGCTAAATGGACATTCAACCATTTCACTGCATACTCATTTAATGACTATGTTGTAATACAAATATATAATATATTTAATTAGTCATAGATAAAACGGTGGAGGTCGCCCTAGATTATGGAGGCCTTGGGATTTAGTTTGGATAAATCGTGCAACTTACTTCAGGTACCAATCAAAATGAAGCCGAGTGAATTATTAAAAATACAGCAATTAGTATCAAAAATAGAAAATAAAACCTTTGATTATCATTGTATTGATTCAATCCTCATAAAACTGAGAGAATTTTCCGGAAAGAACCATATTTTTTGTGAAGTTTCTAATTTTATCGCGCATAACAAAGAGCGAAACGAAGGTAAATTTAGTGATTATACTAATGCAAATTTCCTTAAGCTCATGTTTTTTATAAAGTACACTTACAATAAAGAGCAATTCGATATTGTAAAAGGTGTTCCGTTTTGGGTATCGGATTTGGTTTCTTTACTCATTGCAGAATTGAGTGAGGCTGAATGCCAGAAAAAATTCAGGAAGAGTAAGGCAAGTATAAAAGAACGTATCAGACAGAAGTTTGCTGTGAAAGATAAAGTTTTCTCAGCTAAGCCTAATGCAAAGAAAGTTGATGTAGAAAATTTAGTTACCATTCTTTCATCATTTGCAATTCATTCGGGAAACGTTTTCCATCCGGATGATTTCTTTGATGAATTTGTATCTTGCTTGAGAGAGAATGGCATCATGTTTTCCGAGGACACCATAAGAGAGTCAAAGGATGAGATCCTCATGTGTGTGCTTCTCCTCCTTCATCGAACTAATTTCAAATTTAAGTTTTTATCCTCTGCATCTATCTCGATTTCTCAAGAAAATGGCAATTTATTGCTACTTGCTACTCTTAAATTGGAGCCTGTAAATGTAATGATAGTGGTCCTGTTAACCAATCTTTCTGTAGTGGAGTGGTGTTCTAAAGACGTTTCCGATGCTTTAAGTAGGACTAAAGAGCTCCCAGAAAATGTAACGCTCGATGAGAACTTCAAACTGTCATTTTTCTAGTTAGACTAGCAGTCCCTTGAAATCTAAGCCCGCCTTCAGCGGGTTTTTTTGTGACCCAATGAAAAGTAAGCATACTTACAAATAAAACTTGACTAAAATGTAAGATAGCTAATATCATATCAAAAACAGAAAATTGGCGGAACGCCAACGAAGTAGCCACCGGTGACGTATGAAATACTAGACGATTCGCTGACAGATGCCTTAAGAGGGTAACTGACGAGGAGTGAGAAAAAATGAAGATTGAGTTAGTCGTGGACGGATGCCCCACTGCTGAATGCAACAGTGAGGTGGAGTTTCTGGCTTTTCAAGCAGCTGTTTTTAATGCGCTCTCTGGTATGCAGTTACGACATGAAACAGAGCGTAGGGAGCGCGCAAAATCGAAGATGGCGCGCCTAAATGAGACGGTTTTTAAAACGGCTCCCAAGGATCGCAATGAAGCGGATCGAGAAGCTTAATAACCTGATAAGTAATTGCTTCCTGATTCACTGTCCTTTCTGGGCTAGAAAGTTGATTATTTAGAATTTTTATTTGGTTTTGTAAGTCTTCGGAGACTGGGCCTTCATTAGCGCATATGGCTGCTGAAATAGTTTTAATTGCAGCCTCAATGGCGGAAATCCTTAACTCCATAATTTCGTTGTTCATGGATTTGCCTTATTGGTTGTGTGAGAACTCCCAATATACCATCACCGAGCCTGATGTGGATAAAAGACAGGCATACATCATGAAAGCGCATTCCATCTTCCATCGGTCATGGGGATCGGTTTGTAACTGAAGGAGTGCGCTTCCAGTTGTGACGTGTACAAGCGTACTGCAGCGCCGGTCGACGCAAAGACCCGGAAATCGACTGAGCAACAGCAGCTGGTTGCCAATACCAAAACAGAGCGGCGGGAAGTAAGCAGATTAGCGATCTGGTGTCACAACATTCATTCCCGATAAGTCCCCTTCTACTGAGGAGGTTTATCGGGACTGGAAGAGTTACCACTTGGAGACGGTCCTTTTAAATGTCCTGGACAGTGGCGCTTTGGTAGCGATAACAACCACTCCAGTTGATCCTGGGAGTTATCAGGTCAGTGAGCTGCCAGCACTCTCGACGGCAGTGACAGCCGGAAGTAGACGGCACAGCCCAGACGATATCTGAGTGGCTTTAAAAACAGATGGGAGCCGGTGGAAGCCCGGCACACAACAGGAAAAAGCACTGTGTTAGTCAAGTGAGTTTCCAGTGCTTCAGTGCTCTTTCCGTTGTGTGGAGAACTAACGTACCGCCATTGCAGTGGCGGTCCCCCATCAGCAAGAAATTTTAACCAGCTATTCACCCACTCTCATGGGTTGGGTTGCTGCACCCTAAATTTACGCGTTGCAGCGCGTCAGATGGAGAACAAAAGATGGCTAAGACAGCAAATCAACTGATTAAACAGGCGTACGAAATAGCCAAAACTATGCCACCAGCACAGGCAGCAATCATCAAGGAACTGGCTACCGTCCTCGATGTTTCGAATGTAGCTCTGCGCCAGACGCGCACCGAACGTGACGCCCTTCTCGCAGAGGTCAAATCCTGGGCGAAGCAGTGTGATCGTATTACTGAGCGATATACCAAGAAGCACATAAATCTGCATGTCCTCGAAGCAATTCGCGATTTGAAAGCAATTTGCCCCACCAGCTTCCGTAACGTGGAGGCTCTCTGATGGCTAAAGACTCAAAGCTTGTATACGGCGCCAGTGGCAAAACGAACGTTTTGACGTTCGAACCTGAAAACCTGCATCTGGTGACCGACAAAACGCACCCGCTTTACGATGAGCGCATTCACCTGCCTATTAGCGAGGCAATGGTGCTGAACATCATGGACCAGGGCGTTCTTGAGCCGATTATCGTCTGGAAAGACCCGGAAACAGGGCTGTCTTGTGTAGTCGATGGTCGCCAGCGTGTGCGCCATACACTGGAAGCCAATAAGCGACTGTTGAAAGAGGGTAAAGAACCGTTACTGGTTCCAGCAGTCGCTAAACGTGGCTCCGCCGTTCGCATGGCGCAGGCGATGGTAAGTGCTAACGAAATCCGCCAGGCAGATACACCACTGGGCCGAGCAAAGAAAATGGCTGATGCGCTGGAACGCGGGCACGACGAGGACGATTTAGCGCTGATGTTTGGCGTGAGTGTCCAGACCGTACGCGCAACGCTGTCACTGCTGGATGCCACCCAGGCTGTTCGCGATGCAGTGGAGTCCGGAACTGTCACCGTTACCCAGGCGCGTCAGCTGGCATCGCTTAAACCCGAAGAGCAGCGGGAGAAGGTCTCTGAAATCAAAGCGGCAACTGCTGGCACAACCGGCCATGAAAAAGCCCGGCGTCAGCGTCAGATCCTCGGTGATGCAAAGCCGCGCCTGAAAACCCGCAAAGAAATTACTAAAGCCCTGGAAACTGCCGAGGGTGAGTATGCAAACGCACTGCGTTGGGTGCTTGGGGAGGCGGTATGAATATTGATCCTGAGAATTACAGCAAATACACCCTGCGTCGGTTCGCCGCCCTGTTCGATGTGACCTGCTGGGCGCTGATTGCCTTAGTAACCGTTGTTATCTGCATGTTTATTGAATGGTGGACAGCATGAGCAAATCACTTAAATCTCGCTGCATTCGGCGCTGGAAAGTTGAATTTAAACGCCGCTGCGACTCGAAATATAGCATGGTCTGGCGCAAGCGCGACCTGCGCGGTTATATCCGCAGCTGCGCTCTCACAACAGCAGACTGCATGGTTGAGCAGATGGCATCACAAAACGCCAAAGTTGATTATGACGGCGTCGCGCACGGCTGGTCGCCAGAATTTGCATCCTGGTACAGCGAACGTCGCAACCAATACCATAAAGAGGCGCTGGATTACCTAAACCACCACGCAACTACTGACGAAATCGACGAAGAGATCGAGAACGAATTGGAGTGTTGGAATGACTGAGCAAACCATTCTTGACATGTGCTGTGGCTCCCGCATGTTCTGGTTCGACAAACAGGACCCGCGTGCAGTGTTCGCCGACATTCGCTCCGAGCAGCACACCCTGTGCGACGGGCGCAGCCTAGTTATCAGCCCGGACATTATCGCCGACTTCCGTGCGCTGCCGTTCGCTGACGCCTCTTTCTTCATTGTCGTGTTTGACCCGCCGCATCTTGAACGAGTTGGCGAAAACGCCTGGATGGGTAAGAAATACGGTCGCCTGAACAAATACACCTGGCGCGATGACCTGCGTGCGGGTTTCAAAGAAGCGTTCAGAGTGCTGCGGCCACACGGCGTACTCATCTTCAAATGGAATGAAACCCAGATACCGGTTAGCCAGATTCTGGCGCTCACCGACGAGAAGCCAGCCATCTGGCAGCGCACCGGGAAAGCCGACAAAACACACTGGGTAATTTTCATGAAAGGAGCGACAGCATGACAACTGATATCACCGAATTTACACAGCCTGAAATTAATGATGCGTTGGCCCAGCTGAAGCAGATCAGCGAGTACCCCACACCATCTACTCAATACGCTCGAGTGCTGCGTAAATACTTCGCCTCGCTGGTAAAGGCGCTGGAGAAGGCGCAGCAGCGTATCGAGGAGCTAGAGTATGATCTGTCTGAATGGACAGACTGCAAGCACGATGGTGCTACCTACTACGACATGAGCGGCCAAGAGCGCTGCGGGAGATGTGGTGCTGATCTATGACCAGCAAATTAAAGCGTCGTCGCTGGCGGCGCATGCGCGATGATTTAGCTTGGTATAAGGCGGAGGCAAAAGACCTTCATTCGCGGTTAATGCAATTAGCCGATGAAGTGTCAACACTTCGCCACCATATCCTGGCCGTTCCTATGCCAGTGTTGGTTCCAGTTCAAACTTACGTAGCAATTACAGGAGAGGCAGACCACGAGCTATGTAAAAAATGTAATGACGGCATTCGTGGAGGATGTTCATCCTGTACGTATCGTAGAAGTTAAGCCGGTTGCAGCCGGACTTGTGGAGATACACTATGAATCTTGATAACGAGATCATTTCAAACGCAGACCTCGAACGAATTACTGGATACAAGATCCCCTCAAAGCAATCACAGTGTTTACGTGATGCCGGGATTTTCTTTGTTGAAGGGCGAGACGGAAGACCACGCACTACCTGGGCGCATTTCAATAATCCTTTAGCTCAGAGATCACGACAGAACAACGTCGATAATTCGCTGCAGCCCAACTTTGGAGCACTTGATTAATGCCACGTCCGAGAAAAAATAAAGACGATGCCTGGATGCCTCCGAGGGTTTACCTCGGGAGATCAGCATATGAATATCATCCTAAAGGAGGAGGCAATATTCGCCTCTGCGACAAAACCAGTACACAAGCTCAGGTATGGAGTGCATGGGAAGCGCTAATGAACGATCGCCCGGACGACTCCATGATGGAAGGACTTATCGAACGCTTCTTTAAATCTGGTGAATTTTTCGAGCTGGCTCTGGAAACCCAAAAGGACTATAGAAAGTACTCAAAAAAAATTATAGATGTATTTGGGAAAATGCCGCCGGGCGCTATCAAACCTGAACATATCCGGCGTTACATGGACAAGCGGGGAATAAAAAGCAGGACACAAGCTAACAGAGAAAAAGCTTTTATGTCTCGCGTGTATCGCTGGGCTTATGAACGCGGCTTCGTTAAAGGGAACCCTACAAAGGGTGTCCGCCAGTATAAAGAAGTTAGCCGAGATCGCTACATAACTAATGAGGAATACCAGGCGCTGTACTCTGTAGCGCCAGACATTGTGAAAGTCGCAATGGAACTCGCTTACCTCTGCTGTGCCAGACAAAACGATGTACTGGAGATGAAAAAAAGCCAATTTATGGAAGAAGGTATCCTGATTAAGCAAAGTAAAACGTCTGTTGCTCAGATAAAAGCATGGAGCCCGCGCTTGAACGGTGCACTTGAGTTGGCAAAAAATTTACCTCTTAACGCTGGCATGAGCAGTCTGTATGTCATCCACCAGCCATCAGGCGGAAAATACACACGAGACGGCTTTAACAGTCGCTGGAGAAAAGCAAAAATTGAGGCGCAGGAAAAGTACCCTCACCTTTCCTTTGACTTCACGTTCCACGATCTCAAAGCAAAAGGGATATCTGACCTCCAGGGCAATCTATACGAGAAACAGGCAATATCAGGGCATAAGAACGTTGAGCAAACTGCCCGGTATGACAGAAAAATTGCGGTAGTTCCGGTTGTAGATGGACAGGTGGAAAGGAAAAATATTATGAAGTGATATTATGAAATGGGTGGTTTTGGAACAAAAAAACCACCCGTAGGTGGTTTCACGACACTGCTTATTGCTTTGATTATT
>ERZ773202.39-NODE-39-length-144000-cov-7.757505_pt1 | contig 144000 bp, 162 predicted proteins | sample MGYA00580998_ERZ773202 | MGnify/ENA primary metagenome ERZ773202 (study PRJEB29015, sample SAMEA2737803) | human gut metagenome | biome: human gut; feature: human-associated habitat; material: faeces | place: China | collected 2012 ...
TATTTATATGTCTCTTTACTGCTTGATTAATAGTTTTAGTTCCATTTGTACATTCGTATAATCTTGCCAAATCAGAATCTAACATTACTTGCTTCCCTCTTATTTCATATATCATATCTTCTATGTTTATGGTTTCTGCTTCTATAATTTCATTCATGTTAAATTATCCTCCTATCTTTAATTATTTTTATTATTACTTTCTTGCAATCCCCTATTCTATAAATACATATGGTATTTTTCAAAAAACATAATAATTATTCAAGTTTGAAGTCCCAAATTGGGACTTCAAGTTATCAAATTCGTTCTTCGTTAATTGAAACATATATCTTTCTGGGAACTTATTCATATGTCTCTTTATTACCCGTTTTAACACTTTTGTTTTAGCATTATATAATTTCATTCATATTAAATTATCCTCCTAATAAAAAAAGAGTACACCTTTAATAAAGTGTACCCGAATAGATATATTTTTCTTGCCTAAAAATATAAATTATCGACCAAATTTTACTATTGACACTTGGCAAGTCAATCAATGTAAAAATATTATAACACAACATAAAAAATATACAATAAGATTTTATAAAAGTTTTATTATTTCATTTATTCTTTCTTTGTCAAAAGAAATATCATTCGTTTTAACAACTTTTGCTGGAATGCCTACTGCAGTTACATTTTTTGGTATGTCATTTAAAACTATTGCTCCTGCACCTATTTTAGAATTTTCACCAATAACAATATTTCCAAGTACTTTAGCAGATGCTCCTATCATTACATTATTTTCTATAGTTGGATGTCTTTTACCTTTTTCTTTGCCTGTTCCTCCTAAGGTAACACCATGATAAATCGTTACATTATCACCAATAATAGCAGTTTCTCCTATAACAACGCCAAAACCATGATCAATAAATAATCTTTTACCTATTTTAGCACCGGGATGAATTTCAATACCTGTTTTTCTTTTTGCCTTTTCTGATATTAATCTTGCTAAAAAATAATGTTTTTTTAAATATAAATAATGTGATATTTTATAATAAATTTGTACTTTTAAACTTGGATATAATAATGCTTCGAAAATGCTATTAACCGCAGGGTCTTTTTCTTTTATAAGTTTAATTTGTTCTTTAATTAGTTTAATCATTTTAACACCTTCTATTAATAAGTTATTCAAATATATTTTTTGGTGCAATAAAAAAGACCATAAGTCTTATAATAATTTTTTCTTTTTAAATATAAGTGCAATTATAATTGATACAATAACGCAAAAACCAATTATAATTAAAAAACCGTATTTTAAATCAGAAATAATTCCAAGATGAACATTCATGCCAAGAAAAGATGCTACCATAGTTGGAACTGAGAAAATAATTGTTATACTTGTTAATATTTTCATGGCAATATTTAAATTGTTAGAAATTAAAGTTGCATATGTATCTGATACACTGCTTAATATTTCTCTATAAATATTAGCCATTTCACTTGCTTGTTCATTTTCTATTGAAGCATCTTCTAAAAGGTCTAAATCTTCTTCATACATAGGAATAACATTTCCTCTATTAATCTTTTCAATAACTCTTTTATTTTCTTTTAAAGATGTAATAAAATATACTAAACTTTTTTCAATATTAAGTACATTAATAAGTTCTTCATTTTCTGATAAACTATGTAATTCTTTTTCGGTTTTATCAATTTCTTTATCTATCATTCTTAAGTATTTTAAATATAATTTAGCATTTTCATATAATATTTGAATTGTAAGTCTTGATCTAAGCGATGTATTTATATCTTTTATTTTTCCTCTTTTAAAAAGTTTTAAAACTTCTAGTTTTTGCGATGATATTGTAAGTATATGTTTATTACTACCAGTAATTATTCCAAGAGGAAGAGTTGAATATTTAACATTATCATCACCAATATATGGTGAATCTATTACAATCAAAGTTGAATCGTCTTCTTTTTCAAATCTTGGAGTTTCTTCTTCATCTAGCATTTTTAAAATAAGATCTTTATCAATTCCAGTTTTTAATGAAACTAATTCTATTTCTTCTTTTGTTGGTGAAACTAAATCAATCCAGCAATTATCAATAACTTCATCTATTCTTTCAATCATATTAGTTTCATTTGTTTTATATATTTTTATCATAAATTCTCCTCCTCTAATTCTTTTTTAAATTTTCTTAATGCATAATTTTCTTTAAAATATCCTCTTCTTCATTGTTAAAATCACCTGAACCATAATTTATAATAAGTGCTTCTGTTACATAATCATCAGGATCTGTCAAAACATGGTCAATTAATTTTTGACTAGAAAACATAACATAACCACTCGCTAACTTTTTATCTTTCTTAGTTATTTTTTTACCATTATAATATTTTTTTAAAATTAGTCTTAATTTTAACTCGCATTGATCCATTTTATATTTTCTAATATCATAATAATCTTTAATATTTTTGGTATCAACATTTTCGTATTTACAAATTAATTCTCTAATTCTTTCTTCGTTTAAAGAGTATAATCCATTATCCATAAATAATCTCCTTCATCTTTAAAAATTTATCAGAAATATAATACCATAAATTTCAAATTTGTCAATTTAATATCTATATTTAATAAAAAAGGAGATTTTTTCTCCTTTTAGTTTTCTGCTTCCTCTAGCATATTAGTTATAAATATTCCGTATCCTTTAGTACAATCATTTACAATAACATGTGTTACTGCACCTATTATTTTATTATCTTGAATTATAGGTGATCCACTCATTCCTTGCACAATACCACCAGTTTTATTAAGTAAATTTTCATCTGTTATTTTAAACACAATATTTTTAGTCTTATCATTTAAATTAATCTTTTCTATTTCAATATTATATTCTGTTATTTCTTCACCATTTAATACTGTACGTATTTTTGCATTACCTAGTTTTACATCACCTTTTTTAGCAACATCATATAACTTACTATTATCTATATCACTTGTATAATTACCAAATATTCCGCTTTTAGTATTTTCTTTAACTACCCCATATTTTAACTTATCATCATAAGTAGCTTCCTTTTCACCTGGATTACCATTTTCACTTTTAGTAATTCCGGTAATATATGAGTAGTATATTGAACCTTCATTTATATTTAAAGTACTTTCTGTATTTTTATCTGCAATCTCATGACCTAATGCTCCAAATATTTTAGTGTTTGGATCTATAAATGTAAGTGTCCCAACACCATTTATAGTATCTTTAACATATAAACCTGTTTTATATTCACCATTTGATTCTACTAGTTTTAAAGAACCTGTATAACTCTTACCATTTCTATTATATTCTATATCTATTTTTGTCTTATCATCGTCTTTATTAATTTCACTTGTAAAATCATTTATACTTTCTATTTTATTATTATTTACTTTGGTTATATAATCTCCTGCTTTCACATTAGAATCTTTATTGATATATTCACCATTTATTTCGTATGTACCAATAACTAATATTCCTTTAGTTTTAACCTCTATACCAATATTATTTCCGCCAACAATCAATTTGTCTGAATAAGCATATGCATTTATTGGTATAATAATTAATGAAATTAGAAGCGTTAAAAAAAATTTTTTAAATTTCATAATTAAGCTCCTTTGTAATCCGGATTACATTATTATTATGATTATTTAAAAAAATAATATAGCAATAAAAAAATACCAATTTTTTTGGCATTTTTTACTACTGCGCAACTGGCATTTTAATAAAAGGTGCTGAAGAATAATTTAATAATTTTATATCTTCATTTCCTGTAACATTTTCTTTTAGGTATTCTTTGTCATTATTTACTTCATTACTAAATTCATAAAAATCTTTTTTATCTGCAAGTTGTAATGTTGGTTTCTTTTTAGTTATCATAAGTTCAAAAATTTGAAGATCCTTTTTTGCATCATTAAATCCGTCTTGTGCTTCTTCATTATCAGGATTATTATTTAAATATTCTTCCTTTTCCTCTTTAGTAGATTTAAGTGCATTATAAAATTCTTCTAAGTAAATATCACTATTTTCGTTAATAATTTTTTCAAATTTAAGCATTTTTTCATAATTTGTAAGTTGTTTTTTAATTCCATCAATTTGATTAACATAAATATGTGCATCAGCAATATTATAATATAATTTACCAGGTTGTAAACCTGCTTCTTTAGCAAGAAGTGACATTAAAATTGCATACTGACTTATATTAAATGGAAGACCTAGAGGAACATCTGCACTTCTTTGATCAACAAAACAATTTAGCGTTCCTTTATAAACCTTATATTCATTACTCCATACGCAAGGTGGAAGTACTGCCATTCTTAAATCAGCATCTTGCCATAAACTTATAAGCATTCTTCTATCATGAGGATAATTAGCTAGAGAATTACGTACATAATCAAATCTTTTATATTTACCAATTATATAACCATAACCTCTAGCAATTGTACCAGCATATTCTTTTCCAAAAAATTTTGCTTCTTTTATATTTTTACCTTCAATAAGTGATTTAGCCTTCATTCCAATTATAATATTACCATCTACATCTCTTACATTTACTTCTTTATCACCATCATAATTTTCAGTATCTGCTTCATAGACTCTATATATTCCATCTGAATCTACTGCCCATTTATCCCAAATATCATTTTCTCTTTCTCTTAACCAAGATACATCATTAGTTTGTGCTTGATAAATCCAAAGTAATTCACTAAGGGCTTTTCTTAATATTACTTTTTTACTTTCTAAGATAGGAAATTCATTACCTACATCAAATACATATCCACCACCTGGAATACTTAAAGTATCTACACCAGTTCTATTTTCAAATAATTCTCCTTCTTCTAGTATCTTTTTAAGTAACTCACAATATTGCTTATCAAAATCTCTAACAACAGCATCTTTTCTATTTACTTCTACTTCTTTACCATTTATTTCCATAAAAACCTCCAATTAATGAAAAACTATTCTTCTACATTAAAATCAGACATTGTACCGTTTTCATTTACTATTTTATTAACTGCTTTTTCTGCTTCATCTAACTTTTTAGAGCAGTCACCCGCAATTTTCATAGCTTCAGTATACTTATTAATTGCGTTATCAAGATCAACATTACCTGATTCAAGTTCTTTAACAATTACTTCAAGTTCACTTAATTTTTCTTCAAAACTTTTTTCTTCTTTACTCATTTTAATTCTCCTTTATTTCATTTACTTTAGCATTAATTATTCCATCACTTAAATTTACTTCAATCATTTCATCCTTTTTAATATTTTTAATGCTTGTTAATACCTTGTTATCTTTCTTAGTTATTGAATAACCTCTTTTTAAAGTATTTAATGGATTTAATATCTCAAGTTTATTAACTAAAACATTATAATCATTATATTTTTTTTCAATCATTTTAATTGGACTTGTAAATATAAAACTTGATTTTATAGAATCTAATTTTATTTTATTTGAGTTAATAATATTTAAAATTACATTTTTACTTCTTTCTATATAATTAGATAGTTTTTCTTCTTTTACTTCATATATACTCATAGGACTTTTTAAAATATAACTATCCATTATTTTATTTAAATATTTTTTATCAGTTTCTATTTTTATTTTTATATTTTTTGTCATTCTTATTCTATATTGATTGATAAGTTTTTTTAATTCTTCTTTTGATGGAACTGATACTTCGGCTGCTCCTGTTGGAGTTGCTGCTCTATAATCCGCAACAAAATCAGCTATGGTAAAATCAATTTCATGACCTACAGCACTAATTACTGGTGTTTTACACTCAAATATTGCTCTTGCAACTATTTCTTCATTAAAAGCCCATAAATCTTCAAGTGATCCTCCACCTCTACCTACAATTAAAGTATCAAGATTATATGTATCTGCTATTTTTATATTTTTTACTATATCATCTTTTGCTTCTTTACCTTGAACTAAAGATGGAAATAATATTACTTCACAAAGTGGATATCTTCTATTAATAGTTGAAATAATATCTTTAATAGCAGCTCCAGTAGGCGCTGTAACAACACCTATTTTCTTTGGAATTTTTGGTATTTCTTTTTTATATTTTTGATCAAATAATCCTTCAGAGGCAAGTTGTTTTTTTAATTTTTCATATAATGCATAAAGATTTCCAACACCATCTTCTGTCATATCAGTTACATATATTTGATAGTTACCAGTTTGTTCAAATACACTTATTCTTCCCTTTACTAGTACTTTCATTCCATCTACTGGTTCAAAATTTATATTTTTTGTACTACTTGCAAACATAATTGCATTAATTCTTGATTCTTCATCTTTAATAGTAAAATAAAAGTGACCTCTTGAATGATGTTTAAAATTTGATATCTCACCCTTTATATAAACAGTTTGAAGATTAACATCATTATCTATTTTATATTTAATATATCTTGTTAGAGCACCAACAGTGATATAATTATTATTCATTATCTTCTCCATGATATATACTATCAAGTACAGCATTAATCATACTTTTTACTTTTTCATCTGAATATTCATTAGCAAGTTCTACTGCTTCATTAATTGCGACTATTTCTGGAGTATCAGTATAAACTAGTTCATAAATACCCATTCTTAAAATAGCTTGATCAGTTTTACCAAGTCTATCAATTGTCCAATCTTTTAAATGTTTATTTGCAATTCTATCAATATCATTTTTATATTCAAGTACACCATTTACTATTTCATTTACAAATTCATTTTCTAAAGGTACAGATTCTTTTATAACATCTTCTACCTTATAATCAATATGATTTGATTGATATAAAAATATTTGATATAAAATTGTCATTATTTTTTTTCTAAGTTCTGTTCTATTCATTTTTCTTCACCACAATAATTTTAACATAAAAAAATAAAAAAAACTATCATATATATAGTTTTTTCATATACTTTTTGTATTTAATTGTCTTTTTAGGGTTCTTATAGTAAATAATATCAAAAATTATCAAAATAATAGACAATATAATTAATAACACAAAAACACACATTTTTATTAAATCAATATTTCTATTAAGCGTAAAATTTTCATTTGTCAATATTTTATTATAGTATTCTCCATTATTTAATAGTTTTTCAATGCTAATTTTATTACCATCTAATGATTCGATATTTAAATAAACTTTGCTTGTCAAAGCTGTATTATTTCTTAAAAATATCATAACTTTTTTATTATCATATGTTAATGTATATAAATTTAATTGTTCATTTGTTTTTATATCTTTTAAAGAATACATCTCAAGATTAGAATTTTGTAAATCCATCACAGCATATCTTTCTTTATTTTTAATTGCTTCTTCTAAAGATTCTTTACTATTAATTACAAAATAATCATTATATAAAACTTTTTCATAATCATTACAAAAAAATATTAAACTTATTAAACAGATAATAATTATTATAACGTTTAATACAATATTTTCTTTTTTTCTTCTTATTATTAATTCTTCTATATTACTCATACTTTTTCACCTACTATAACAATAATAACACAAAAGGACTAGAAATATCTAGTCCATAAAGAATTTATAATAAAATTTATATGCTGAATAAATATCAAATTTACTAGTTACTTCATAAGGTGCATGCATCGAAAGTACTCCAATACCAGCATCCACTACTTCTATTCCTTTATCTGCAAGGATATAGGCAATAGTTCCACCACCACCTAAATCAATTTTACCTAGTGTTGATACTTGATATTTTATGTTATTTTTTTCTAATATATTTCTAACATACGCCATATATTCAGCGTTCGCATCACTTGCACCTGATTTACCTCTTGAGCCAGTATATTTATTTAAAACAATACCTCTTCCTAAGAATGATGCATTATTTACTTCTGATGCATCTTTATATATTGGATCATATCCTGCATCTACATCAGCAGATAACATTTTAGAATTATTATATACTTTATTTAATGCTCCTGGATGATTTTCATCTTTTTTATTTAATAGTTCATTTATAAACATATCAAATGTTTCAGAACGCATTCCAGTATTTCCAACACTTCCTATTTCTTCTTTATCAGCTAAAATTGTTACACATGTTTTTTCAGGATTTTGAGTATTTAATATTGCCTCTAAATTACAATAAGAGCATACTTTATCATCTTGACCATATGCTGCAACCATTGATTTATCAAATCCTAAACTTCTTGCTTTAAATGCTGGAACTATTTCAAGTTCAGAACTTAAAAAATCAGTTTCTTTTATTCCATATTTTTCATTTAATAATGAAAGAATATTATATTTTATACTGTCCTTTTCTTCATCAAATGGAATACTTCCAATTAATAAATCTAAGTTTTCTCCTTCAATACCATCACCTAAAGTTTTCTTTTCTTGCTCTCTTGCTAAATGTGGAAGTAAATCAGTTATTGTAAATATTGGATCACTTTCATCTTCTCCAATATTAACTTCAACTTTTTCACCTGTTTTCTTTATAATAACACCATGAATTGAAAGTGGAATTGTAGTCCATTGATATTTTTTTATTCCACCATAATATTGTGTTTTAAAATATGCAAAACCATCATCCTCATATAATGGATTAGGTTTTAAATCAAGTCTTGGTGAATCTATATGTGAACCTACTATATTTAGTCCATTAGATAAAACTTCTTTACCAATAACAGCAATATATACACATTTATTTCTATTAATATAATATACTTTATCACCAATATTTAAAGTATTTTTTTCTTCAATATTAATAAAACCATTATTATCAAGTAATTCTTTAGCATTTTTGGCAAATTCTCTTTCAGTTTTGGATTTATTCAAAAAATCCATATACCCTATAGAAAACTCAAATACATTCTTTTTTTCTTCTTCATTTAGACTTAACCAACCTGTTTTCTTATTATTAATTATATCTTTTCTTTCCATCTTAGCCTCCTAATATTATTATACCTAATAATACAATTTATACAAATGTTTTTTGAAACAAAAAAAAGACTAATTTTGCAAAATTAATCTTTTATTACACTTTTTATAAGTTTTCCTGCTTCTGATAAACTATTTTCAGTTACCATATTTGCACTTGCTCCTGAAACAAGTAAAGCTGATGACTCGTTTTTGTCTGATAATGACCATACTGCATAACTTAAATTATTTTCTTTCATGAAGTTTATCCACTTTATTGTTTCTTCTTTATAAACTCCTCCATTACCACTCGCATCACTTACTCCCCATTCACTTACAAATATTGGTATGTCTTTTAGTGCTTCTTTTACTCTTTCTCTTAACCATTCTGTATGTGTTCCTGAATAAAAATGTAAGGCATACATTACTTGTTCATCATTTATTTTGTTTTTCGCTGGCTTATCTACTTCTTGATCCCATGTTGGCGTTCCTACTATTATTATTGACTTTTTACTATTTTCTCTTATCTCTTTTATTACTTCTTCTGCATATGGTTTTATATTATTTTCCCATGTTACATTTCCATTTGGTTCATTACATATTTCATATATTACATTTGGATAATCTTTATATTTTAAGCTCATTTCTCTAAAAAATTCTTTTGCTTCTTCTTTATGCATCAATGGATCTCCATCACTTAATATATGCCAGTCTATTATTACATACATATCTAATTTTTTTGCATTTTCTACTATTTCTTCTACTTTATTTTTTAAACTTTTATTATATATATAACCATTTTCTTCTGTATACATTGCTATTCTAAATAAGTTTATATCAAATTCTTCTTTTAAGCTTTTCATCATATCATAATTTGCATATTTTGAATACCATTGTAATCCATGTGTACTTATTCCTTTTAATCTTATTTTTTCTTTTTTCTCATTTACTAATGTATTATTTTCTATTTTTAACCATCCATTATAACTTACTAAATTATTTTTCATAATATCTTTTTCTTCCTTTGTTTCATTAGTTATTTTCTTTGTTTCTGTTTTTAACGCTTTATCATTATCACTAAACTTTATAAATATAAAGATACCTAATACTATTATGATAATTACTAATAATAAAATTTTTATCTTATTTTTCATTTATTTCACCTAAACATACTTTGAAATATTTACAATTATGTTGCCTTTCTTAGTTTCATTTATTATACCATTAAATTTATATTTTCCATATTTTCTTATACTAAATATATCATTTTCTTTTAGCATATATGTTGGTTTAGTTAATAATTCATAATTTAGATATATATCACCATTTTTTATCTTTTCAAGTGCATTACTTCTACTTGAATTAATTATTTTAGAAACAATAACATCTACTCTTATGCTTGGAACAATTATATTAAATTCTTCATATTCTTGTTTATAATTTTTTAAATAATATGGATCCTTTTCTATTAGATCTACTTTTGAATTTCTAATACTTATTAAATTAGATTTTATATAATTATCAATACTAGATAAAATTATAATAAAATATCTGTTATTCCAAATAACAACATCACCAAACATTTCATCAGATATATTAAGTGAATAAAGAGTCCCAAGTATATCCTGATGTCTTAAATCATTACTTGATACTATTTCATATATTTTAATATTTGGCATCTTATTATATAAAATTACTTTTGTCGCGCCAATAAATGGTTCATATATATTATATTTAATATTTTTTAGTTCTTTCTTTACTCTATTTAAGTACTTAATTTCAACAAAATTAGTACTATTTGAATATAATACTTTTTCTACTATTTTCTCTACTGTATAAATAATAATCACCTTTTCTTTTTATTGATGAATATTCAACCAATATTATTATCATTTAAATTTGTAAAATATTTTACTATTTCATTTTTATAAAACAATTCAAAATTTTCATATTCATCTTTCTTATAAAATAATTTTTTTATTTGTTCAATATATATATAACCTATACTTTGATGATTTTTTATATTTCTTAACACATAATCAGGTTCCATAATTTTTTCTGAAAAATATACTTGGACAGCCCTGACTACATATTCATTAATGAAAGAATATTTATCATAATAACTATTTTGTAAACCATTACTTTTAGCTTCATTAAATAAATTATCGATATTTACATCTTTAAAATATTTATATCCTAGTGGATTTACATACGAATGAGAAAACTCATGAATACATGTATTAATAACTTTATTTGATACTTCTTTTTCATCATTAACACTATTTAAACTAATCACTAAATCTTTTTTATTATATCCAAAACTTCCATTTACAAAATTAAATAATTTTATTTCAGTTTTGCCCATTGAATATCCATAAAAATCAGATAATATTTTCGAATCATATTCTTTATAATAATTTAAAGATTTACTAAATTTTTCTATTAAAAATTTATAATATTCTTTATTAGAATTATAAAATTCTTCATAATTTGATTTAATAACAAATTCTTTTAATAAATTTTGTAATTTTTCTTTATTAAAATTACTATTATTCTTTTCTATTTTTTTTATATAATTGTCTTCTTCTATACAATAATTATCATTAAGTGATAATGCAATTTCAATAGTTCTATTATATGTATCAAAACCATATTTTTTTATATAAAACAAAAATTCATCAGTTATATTTACTTTATATAATTTGTAAAATTTTTTATAATAATCTGAATCACTTTTTAAGAAAAAATATTTACCATAATCTTCATTAACATAACCATCTTTATAAGCACAATATAATAATCCAAATATCAATTCTATCCTTTTATCGAAATTTATTTTTATCATATTTTAGTCTCCTTTTTCTAAAGAATTTATATTATCTTACTTGGCATAAACATTTAATCTAGAATCCATAGATGTAACTAACTCTATAATTTTTTTATTTTGTTTTATTATATCTCATGATCTAATGAATTTATGTGGTTCACTTTTTAATATATCTTTTAATTGTTCAAATAATATTCATCCATATTTTTTATATTTTTATAATAACTTGAATACTTAAATAAATCATTGTCACTTTCAAGCATTATTATAACAAAAAAAGGCACTAAAATAAATATATTTTATCGTACCTTTTGCTTACTACATCAAAATCTAATATATAAAATAAATTTCTAACATATTCCTTTTTATCTGTTTTATATTGAAGATAATAAGAATGTTCCCAAACATCTATTACTAAAAGTGGAATAAAATCAATTAATGTTAATTCTTGATGTTTTTCTATTTGAATTATTAAAAGTTTATTTAAGTATCTATCATAACCAAAAACTACCCAACCTGGACCTTCTATGTTTAAAATAGATGCATTAAGTTCATCAATAAAAGCATCATATGAAGTAAAATCTTTTATAATATGTGCTTTTAAATCTTTACTTAATAAAGTTTTATTTGGCATAGGAGTTAAATTTTCAAAAAACAAACTATGCAATATATAAGCATTTGCATTAAAAGATAATGATTTTGATAATTTTTGTATATTAGTAAAATCATCTTTTATTCTATTATCGTTAAAGTCACTCATTAATTTATTTAAGTTATTAGTATATCCTTTATATAGTGTATTATAGTGATAATTAAACATATCACTACTATAGTAAGGTTCTAAGTCTTTATAATTATATTTTAATTTAATCATTTCATACATAATTAATCACCTAATAAATATATATGAAAAAAGAATACAAAAAGTATTCCTTAAAGTCCAAATCTAGCAGCTCCTGTTGTTGATTTATATATTTCTGAAACATCCATATCTTTAAACTGTTCTAATTTAGATATTCTAACGGAGTTTATTAGATTAAATATTTGTTGCTTAATTACATTGTAATATTTATCATTCTTTATTTTATCTTCATAACCTTCCATTCCAATAGTTTGAAGATATAAAACGACTTCATCTCTTGTTATTTTTTCCATATAATATCCCCCTTTTTCAGGTTTTGTATTATATTATATAAGTTTAATTATGTCAAATTTTATCATATTCTTCTAAGAATGTATGTTCTTCTCCATCTTTTACATATCTTACAATTTTATCTAAATTAACATTTTCAAATGCTGTAAAAATATTTATATCTATATATTTATTTTGTTTTTTTAATTCTTTTATTATGTTTTTTACTTCATATCTTTTTGAATCTCTTTGTCCTAAGCTATATTCTTCTGTTAATTTACATGCACAATTTAAGAATGTTAGATTATGAAAATCTCTCCATGTAATTATATCTTTTTCTCTAACTAAATAAAGTGGTCTTATAAGTTCTAGTCCTTCAAAATTTTCGCTATGTAATTTTGGCATCATAGATTTAACTGTTGAACCATAAAACATATTTAAAAGAATTGTTTCTATTACATCATCAAAATGATGACCAAGTGCTATTTTGTTGCATCCTAATTCTTTTGCTTTTGTATAAAGTGCACCTCTTCTCATTCTAGCACATAAATAACATGGTCCTTGTCCAGTTCTTGATGCTCTTTCTGATGCTTCAAATATATCTGAATTAAATATTTCTATTGGTATATTCAATTTTTTAGCATTTTCTTCTATTAGTTTTTTATTTTCTTCTTTATATCCAGGATCCATACAAATAAATCTACATTCAAATTTAACGTTACCATGATTCATAATTTCTTGAAAAAGTTTAGCCATTAAAAATGAATCTTTACCACCTGATATGCATACTGCTATTTTATCATTTTCCTTTATAAGTTCATATTTATCAAGTGCTTTTACAAATGGTCTATATAACTCTTTTCTATATTTTTTTATTATATTTCTTTCTACTTCTTTATAAAATTCCATAAATTTTTCCTACTTTACTAATTCATTATATATTTCATCAAATACTTCAAAAAATTTAACTAATTCTTGTTTAGTTGTTAAATGTGAAATGCTTACTCTTAAAGTACTTTTTGATAATTCTTCATCTTTTGTAAGTGCATATACAACTTTTGATACATTATTCTTTGATGAGCATGCGGACTTCGTACTTATATATATTTCTTTTTCTTCTAATTTCTTAGAAAAAATATCTGAACTAACTCCTCTTACACTAAAATTAATTGTATTATATATACATTTTCCTTTACTATTTATTACTACATTATCATATTTTTGTAAATTTTCTTTTATATATTCATTTAATTCTTTTAAATATTTATTATTATTTTCCATATTTGAAAGTGATATTTCTAGTGCTTTTTTAATTGATAAAATTAAAGGAAGAGCTGGTGTTCCACTTCTATAAATTGTTGTACTTTTACCACCTAAAATAAGTGGTTCAAGCTTTACATTATCCTTTTTTATTAATACTCCAATACCATTAATTCCATAAAATTTATGTGGTGAAAAAGTTATTAAATCTACATTTTCAAAATTAGTATCTAATTTACCAATACTTTGAGTTGCATCTGTATGAAAGAAACAGTTATCATATTTTTTTAATATTTCTCCAATTTTTTCTATATCCATTATTATTCCTGTTTCACTCTCAACACTTGTTATGCTTACAAGAGTAGCTCTATCATCTATTAAGTTTTCTAACTCTTCTATATCTATTTTTCCTTCATCATTAACATCTAGTATATCAACACTAACACCTTTATTAAGTAAATAATTAACTGGTGCGATTATAGATGAATGTTCTATAGAAGTTGTTATTATATGAGCATTTTTATATTTGGCTGCAAAACCCTTTATTACAAGATTATTACTTTCTGATGAACCACTAGTATAAATTACATTTTCATTTTTACATTTAAATACATTTGCAATATAACTTGTTGCTTCATCTATTTTTTCTTTTGCTTCAAGGCCTAATCTATGAGTAGAATTTGGATTAGCATAGTATAAAATACTATTTAAATTAAAATCTTCTAATACTTTTTTATCTACTGGACAATTTGCTGCATAGTCTAAATATATCATTTTACCACATTCCTTTTTCTTTATTTATTATACAAAAATTATAATTATTGTACAAGATATCTTTACTAATAAACTCTACTATTCCATTTACTTGGAAGATCAATAACACTTTTTGGATCAATCATTTCTGAATTTTCACTATCTAAATGGCCTTTATACATTGTTAAGTGTAAATGTACTCCAGTTGCAATACCTGTTTGTCCCATTTTTCCTATAACTGTATTTTGATCTACTTTTTGATTTTTTCTAACATATTTTTCTTCTAAATGATAATATGCAGATGTATAATTTTGATTATTATATGTGTGATGAATAATTATATAATTACCCATTGATGAATTACTTCCTGTTTTTGCAACAACACCAGGAAGTACTGGATAAATATTTTTATCACTACTAACCATATCAATACCTGAATGAAATTTATTTTCATTTGAAACTGGGTGAATTCTATTACCATAATTACTTGTTATTGTGCCAGAATTTAATGGTCTTTTTATTTTTATGATTTCATTGCATATACTATATAACTTAATATCACTATTTATATTAATAGTGGTTTTAGCATCATAACTTTCACCATTACCACTTTTTTTAGTATTCCAATAACATATATTATTTTCTTTATTTATACCTTCTAGCTGAACATTTACTGTATCTTCAAATATTGCTTTTAACTTTTCATCTTTTTTAAATATATAATTTTCTATTGCAGTTTCGTTATTTTCATTTACCCAACCTTTGAATGATTTTTTTATAAATACTTCTCTTTCATCATATGTTATCTTATAATTTGATTCTGGTATTTCTAATTTTTTTAATGAATTAAAACTTCCTTTTACTTCTGTTACTTTTCCATTTACTTCTAATTTTAATGTATATGTGTTAGGAATCCATTTAGCATAATATATAGCATCTTCTTTTACAGAATCATTTACTTTTTCTTTTAATGATAAATCTTTATACCATCCATCAAATGTATAACCTTCTCTTAAAGGTGCATCTTTAGTTTCTACTTTTTCATTATAATTTATCTCTTTTTCTTTTGTATTTTCTTCTCCTTCTGAAATACTTAAATCATATATTTCTAGATAACTATCTTTTGAAATGTCTCCTTCTATCTTAAATAAAAATTCATCATAATTTTTATCTTCTGCTTTAAAAGTTTTTGTAAATTTATTAAAATTTTCATTTACTTTTATCTTTTCTTCTTCTCCATTAAATCCTATCATAAGTTCTTTTTCACTATCAGATTTTAAATATACACTAAAAGTATATGTTTTATCTTTTTCTAATTTTATATTTTCTTTATACTTTATAACATTTTCACTTAAATTAAATTTAAATACGTTCTCATTATTAAATATTTCATCATCATTTATAATTTCATAATCTAAATTATATGACTTTTTATCTAATAAGTTTTTATACAAATTATTTTCTAAATAATTATAATCAAATTTTATTATATAACTATTTATTTTATATTTTGCATATAATGTATGATTACCTCTTTCTGTAACAACACTATTTTCATTTATTTTTTTACCTTTTTTATTATACCAACCTATAAATGTATAACCTTCTTTTTTAGCATCAATAAGGTTACCATAATATTCATTGTATGTTACTAATTTACTCTTTTCATTTATTTCACCACCATTTGAATCAAAAGTAACTATATAACTTTCTTTAGTTTCTAATTTTTCTACTTGTTCTTCTTTCTTTTCCTCTTTTATTTCTTCTGTTACTTTTTTTACAACCTTTTTAACATTTTCTTCTCCTTTCAAAACTACTTTTTCAGCTGCAAAATCCTCATCTTTTTCTTCACTAATATCATTTTCTTTTTTTGCTTCTTCTTTAGTAACATTATCATTATTTTTTGTTATTTGTTTTTCATTATAGTCACAATAAATATAACCTGTCAAAAGTAAAGTAATAAAAAATAACAAGAATATTATTAAATATTTTTTATTCATAAAAAACCTCCTTCAATAGTTATATTCTCTCTTTATAAGGCAAATTCCCCTAAAAAAAATAACTAATCTTAAAAAAATTAGTTATTTTAATCAAAAGTGAATGTTAATTTGCCATCATCTTCTAATTTTAGTCTTGCCTTAAACTCTTTATTATTTTTAGAAATAAAACCTTCTATAACAGGAGATATTTTATTTTTTAGTATTTCACTCGCAACATTTTTATTAATTATTTTTTTGCATATCATAGTACTTATTTTAAAATTACATCCATCTTTATAACCAATACATCCATAGTTATATTTTCCTTTTATTACATCTTTACCACATAATGGACATTTTCCTATTACTTCTCTATAAAAACCTGTATCATTTTCAGTATTTTTACTATTAAATACTTCACTTATTTCTTTTTCTGTTAAAAGTACAACATCATTAATACTTATATTACCTTTATAAACTTGTTTTAATCCTTTACCAAGTTCACTAGTTTTATATTTATCCATACTTATATTCATTTTTTTAAGTTCTTCAATTAAATATTTACCATCAGGAAGTATAGTATAAACATCTTTTTTAAGAGCAATATATTTACTATTAATTGCGTTATTTATAATACCTGTTCTTGTTGCTTCTGTTCCAAGTTCTAATCCTTCAAATATTGCTTTATAATCTTCTGTATCATCTTTATTTTCATCCATTTCTTCATCTACTTTATTTTTATCTTCTTTAAATGGATTTTTTAAATAATTATTAAGTGTCTCAATTGTATAGTGTTTAGGAGCGGACTTCTTTTTTTCTTTTGGTTTAAAATTTATATTTACTTCATCACCAATATTTAATGAAGGAAGTACTTTATCATTTTTATTATAATCATCATATTTAGTCCAACCTTTTTCTATTATTACATTACCTTTTAAAGTAAATTCTTCTTTATCGCCTAGTTTTATTACTATTTCTGTTTTTTCTATTTTACATTCTTCTGCTGCAAATACAGAGACAAATCTTCTCATAACAGCAGTATATACTTTTATTTCATCTTCACTCATATTTTGTTTATTAGGTATTTTATAAGTTGGAGTAAGTGCTGAATGGGATTCTATTTTACTATCATCAAATATAGTTTTTTTATCTTTAAATTTTACTTTATAGCCTAGTTTTGATACTACTTCTAATATACTTTTTATTTTATCTTTTTCATTGGTTGCTAAATACTCTGAATTTGTTCTAGGATAAGTTAAATAACCTTCTTCATATAATTTTTGTACTATTTTTAATGATTGATCCATAGGCATTTTATATTTTTTACCTAAGTAGTTTTGAAGTTTTGTAAGTGAATATAATTTACCTGGAGCAAGTGTATCTTTTTTTACTGTTTTTTTAGTTACTACTGCTTTTTCTTTATTATATAACTCACATAATTTCTTAGCGTCTTCTAACTTTTCTTTATCAAATTTTTCTTTTGAATTAAGTTCTACTACTTCACCATTTGTTTCCTCATTAGATGCTATTCCATAATATATATCTGGAATAAATTCTTCTATTTGTTTATCTCTATCGTATATTGCTTTTACTATTGGAACAATTACTCTTCCTACTCTTAAAAGTGTTCCTGTTTTAAGTGTTGCATATCTTGTTAAATTAACTCCATAAAGCCAGTCAACATAAGTTCTAGCAAATCCTTCATTAGCTAGATTATCATATTCTTTTTCATCTTTCATTTCAGTTAATGCTTTTTTTACAGTTTCTTCTGTTTGATCTGGAAGCCATAATCTTACTAGTTTTTTTTCACTATTAAGTGCATTATTTATACATAATCTTACAATTATTTCTCCTTCTCTATCCGAGTCTCCTGCATTTACTATAGTGTCAACATCTTCTCTATTTACGAGTGTTTTTATTATGTTAAATTGTTTTAATACTCCGTCATCAATATGCTTTCTTTGATCTTTTTTTAAATTAAATTTAAACTCTTTAGGATAAAAAGGTAAATTATCCATTTTCCATTTTCTATCTTCTAGATTATCATAATCTTCTATGTCATATAGGGTAAATAAATGACCAAAAGCCCATGTAACTAAATAATTTTCATTTTCAAAATATCCATCTTTTCTATTCATTTTTCCAATACCAGAAACTATGTTTCTCGCAAGTGATGGTTTCTCAGCAATTATTAAAATCATTTTTTACCCTCCTTCTTTTTAATTGTACTATAATTTTTAATTTTTTTCTATTAAAAAAGGAATTTAATCATTCCTTAATATTGTATTCCCCATATTACATGGTATTTAGCATCTTTACCACAACATACACATTTTTCATCAATTGCTTTTTCATTTACAATACATCTTGATTTACAACCTTTTATTTGTTTTATTTCTTCTTCACATTTAATATCTCCACACCACATTGCATGAATAAATCCTGGTTGTGTATTAAGTATTTTTTCTATTTCTTCTTTATTATGTGCTTCGAATGTTAATTCATCTCTTCTTTTCTTTGCTCTTTCATACATATCTTTTTGAATAGTTTCTAGTAATTTTTTTGTATAACTTACTATATCAATATTAATATTTTCTTCTATCTTTTCTCTTGTATCCCTTCTTGCAAATGTAATTTTATTATTTTCTAAATCTCTTTTACCAAGTTCTATTCTAACAGGAATACCGTTTACTTCTGCTTCTGCAAATTTAAATCCTGGTGATTTATCTGTTAAATCTACATAAGCTTCTATTCCTTCTTTATTTAATTTTTCTTTATATTCATTACACAAATTTAATACTTCTTCATCATTTCCAATTGGAATTATTGCGACTTGTTTTGGTGCGATTTTTGGAGGTAATACAAGGCCATAATCATCTGAATGAACCATAATAAGTCCACCAATCATTCTTGTTGTTGTTCCCCATGATGTTTGATATGCATATTCTTCTTTATTTTCTTTATTAGTAAATTTAATATCATATGCTTCAGAAAATTTTTGACCAAAATAGTGTGATGTTCCTGATTGAAGTGCAACTCCATTATACATTAATGCTTCATTTGTAAGTGTGTATTCTGCACCTGAGAATTTTTCTTTTTCGGTTTTTCTTCCCATTATTGATGGAATTGCTAGTATTTCATTATGAAACCAATTATATACTTCTATCATTTGATTTGCTTCTTTTTTTGCTTCTTCTTCACTCGAATGAATTGTATGACCTTCTTGCCATAAGAATTCTCTACTTCTTAAAAATGGTCTTGTTTCTTTTTCCCATCTAAGTACATTACACCACTGATTATATAGCATTGGTAAATCTTTATAACTTTTTACATGTGCCGAATAATAATCTGAAAACATTGTTTCACTTGTTGGTCTTATTGCTAATTTTTCATCTAATTGTTTACTACCACCCATTGTTACCCAAGCAACTTCTGGAGCAAATCCATTTACAAGTTCTCCTTCTTTTTCAAGCATACTTTCTGGTATTAAAAGTGGCATTTGTACATTTACATGTCCAAGTTCTTTAAATTTCTTATCTAATATTTCTTTCATTTTTTCCCAAATAGCATATCCATTTGGTTCTATTACCATGCATCCTTTTACACATGAATAATCACATAATTTTGCTGCCCTTACAACATCTGTATACCATTTTGCAAAATCTTTATTTCTTTCTGTTATTGCTTTGTTTCCCATAATATTCACCCTTTCAAAAATAAAAAAGGATAGTACTTCTTAAGGAGTGCATGTGCACGGTACCATCCTTTTATTTACTTAATTTAAATAACGGTATTACCCGGAAATGTTTACATTTCTCTAAGAAAGTAGGAATCAATAAATAATATATTAGTTTCCACCAAACACTAACTCTCTTTAAATATTTAATTTAATGACTATGTCTTTCTTAATTGATTTCAAAAATATAATATCATATTATACATTATATGTCAAAGACTTTTCTTTTTCTTCTTTAACAGAATATTTATTTAAATTTTCATAATAATTTTGTGCGCCATCAACTAATTTTTTATTTATATTTTCATCTGTTAAATCAATACCAATAATCTTAAGTACATCAATAAAATTCATATTCTTTATTTCTTCATCATTAATATGATCATTTAACCATACAACTTTATCTTTATTTCCATTTTCTAATAAATAACATGCAAATAATGTTCCAAATAAATATCTATAACCACTACTAAACAATATGCTAATACATTTTCTATAATCATATAAATTAAATTCTTTATTTTCATTATTATATACAATTTTTTGATAATCAAAGTATTTTAATAAATTAATACATACACTTTCAAATTCTTCTTTTGTAGATGAAACAATATGATATTTTTCTAAATCTTCGTAAGAATCTTCTTTTACATTTCCAAACAAATTATATGCCATAAATGCAAGATCATATTTAACTATTTTTTTTGATATCATACCTGTATCCTTTATTCTATCAAATATATCAAGTTCACTAGTATTAATACCATTTTCTAATAAATCTTTTTGTGAAAGCATTTCAAAATATATTGAAAAGAATTCAGTCAATATATATCTATATTCTCCCATATTTTTTGATGAATTTGTTGAATGTATAAATTCATGAATCAACATAAGTACATCATTATAATTGTGTGTCCTTGCTAGATCTATAAAATAATCACCATTATTATAACTACATACACTATCATTTCTTATTTCTTCTTCATTATTTTCTATCTCTGAAAGATTTTCATAATAAGTACTTTCTTTTATAATCATATTTTGTTCATGTAAGAAAAATTCAAGTCGTCCAGAGTCTATTAATTTATCAAAATTTTCTAAATAATTTGAATTAATTTTTTCTATTTCATTTCTTGTTAAATTAAATACATCTTCATATGTTAAATTATTTTTATGGAAATTATGTCTTAAGTCTATACCTTTTAAATTTTCATAAAGTATTAAATTAAGTGAAAAAATATTATGCATATTCTGAATAAAAAATCCATCATGTTCACTTAAATAAATAAAAGTATCATTTAAATAATAATTTAACCTTTTATAATCTTCTTTCTTCATATTTCCCCCTACTTTATTAATTGTTTTGTTTTATCCTTTTTCCATGTATCTAATAATTCTTTTGGTATAAATCCATCATGATTTATACATATTCCCATTTGATTTTTTCTTTCTGGATTCCCATGAAAATCACTACCACCAGATATCATCAAATTTCGTTTTTCCGCAAAAGACTTTATATAATCAATTTGCTCTTTAGTAAAATCATAATAGTAACATTCTATTCCATCTATATCACTGTATTCATCATATAATCTATCTAAAAAATATTCTGTATTTTCTAATTTATAAACATAAGGATGCGCTAAAAATAGAATTCCTCCATTTTTATGTATAATATTAATAACTTCATTTAAACTTGGTATATATTTTGAAAAATTAATAGAAAATATACTATATGGAGCACATACACATTTTCTAAAAAATTCTTTGCCATTTAAAGAATATGAAGTACCTAATTTTTTCTTTAATTCTTCTTTATCATTAAGTAATAAGATGTCATCATATAATTTTGATTCAAATTTTGGAATTTCTAAATTTTCTTTATATTTATCAGGATACTTTATATTTAATTCATCAAATATTTCTAAAACGTTTCTTGCAGATTTTATTGCTACCTTTTTCCAATCTACACTTTCTTTTTTATTTATGAAAAATTCATTAACAGCTTCTATATTATTAAAATCATAAGCAAGTAACTCTATTTTTTGACCATAAAAAGATGTAGTTATTTCCATACCTACTTTTATGTCACCACTAAAATTATTTCTAACATTTTCATCCATTAATTCTATATGTGCACTGCAGTTATCATGATCCGTAATGGAGATAATTGATAAACCTTTTTCTTCTGCCATCCTTAATAAAGTACTTACATCATATACTCCATCAGAATATAACGAATGCATATGTAAATCTATTTTTTTCATATATATCCCTTCTTTAAATCATATATTCTATCACAAAGATAAAAAAAAGCAAAATTATATTTTTTGCCCTTTAATTTTATATTCTCTATTTAGATGTAAAAAATAGCTTTTTCTAATTTTAACCTTAAAATTTTTGATTTTTAACTTTGATTGATTATACACATATTATTTTTTAATATATAAGTTTTAATTTTACTATTTTTGTAATAATTTGTAATATTTATTATTTTTAATAAGTTCCTTATGTTTACCATTTCCGACAATTTTACCATGATCAATAACCAGTATATTATCTGCCATTTTCATTAATTTAGGTTTATGTGTAATCATAATAACTGTATGATCCTTCTTTAGATTTTTTAACACATTCATAACATGCTTTGCAGTATTAGGATCTAAAGAAGCAGTTACTTCATCAAATAATAATATTTCTGATTTTGACAATAAAGTTCTTGCTAATGCTATAAGTTGCTTTTGTCCACCTGATATATCTACTGCATCTTCTTTTAAAATAGTATTATATCCTTTAGGTAAAGACATTATGAAATTATGTATTCCTACTCTTTTACATGCTTCTACTTGATGTTCATGATTAGAATCAATTAAACTTAAATTTTCCTTTATACTCATATTAAATATAAATGGTTTTTGAGTTGTTATTGAAACATTAGAAGAATAAATCTTATTTGAATATTCATATATATTAATTCCATCTATATAAATATTTCCTTTATCTAATTTATATAATCTAAGTAATAATCTAAATATTGTTGATTTACCTGATCCGGATTTTCCAACTATTGCAGTTAAGGAATTTGCATGTATATCAAAACTAATATTATTTAATATTAATTTATTTTCGTATGTAAATGATACATTTTCAAAACTAACATTACCAAATATATCATCTGTTATATTATTTCCAAATGATAACATATTCTTATTATTGTAATACATTACATTATACAATCTATCAATACGAACGCTACTAGCTGACATTTTGTTTATTCTTTTAAAAAATTCTGTATTTTCTGTTTCAATTCTATCAATATAACCAACAACCAAAATAAGCATTCCAACATTCATATTTCCTTTTAATATTTCAAAAATTACAATAACATATGAAGTAATTTTTGCAACTATAATAAGAATTGGCAAGATGCATTCGTTTATATCCCAATATTTTCTTTTTAAAAAATATTGTTTTCTCCACTCTTTTTTATATAAATTTAAATAATCATTAAGTTTGTCTGACATACTAAAAGATTTAATTTCTTTATTACCATCTAATATTTGTGTAAACATTTCAACTATTTTATCTTGCTGTTTTCTTTGACCATTTAAGTAATAATCTCTCTTCTTTTGACCCTTATCTAATAAGTACAAATATAGAATATTAAAAAGTAGTACAATAATTCCAATATAAATATTGTAATTTAGTAAAATAATTAAAGAAATTATAAGACTTATAAAATGTGTTACTGCATCGACCATTCTATCATCAAACATACAAACTTCAAAAGTATCATTCGCAACCGTATTAATCAAATATGATTTTGAAACTTTCTTTGTAAAATTCTCATCATATTTAACAACACTTTCAATAACATTTTCTTGTAATTTTGTATACACATAATTTGAATTATTTCTGTATGCAACATAGTTCCAATGATATACAATATTATAAATTAAATAATTTATCGATAAATAAAATACATTTAAAAAAGCATTATTAAAATCTTGAATTGTAGCATACTCTACAATCTTTGAAGCAAATATTGGTATACCTAAAACCGTTGTGCTTCTTAAAAAGGCTGAGAAAAAAAGTGCAAATAATAGTTTTTTATCATTAGCATGTAACTTTAAATATTTTTTATAAATTTTAAAATATCTAATCATTATTAAACACTCCTAACTTACTTGCACTTTTTCTAGTTTGCAAAGCCCTATAATACTCATTACTTTCTAATAATTGTTTATGTGTACCATCTCCAACTATTTTTCCTTCATTTAAAACTATAATTCTATCTGCTTTTTTCATTAATTCTGGTTTATGAGTAATCATAATTATTGTATGATCTTTTTTTAAATCTTTTAAAATAGTATCTATATTAGATGAAGTATCTGGATCTAAAGATGCTGTAATTTCATCAAATAATAATATTTCAGATTTTGATAATAATGTTCTTGCTAAACTTATAAGTTGTTTCTGACCACCAGATATATTAGTCGCATTTTCTCGTAATATTGTGTTATACCCTTTTGGTAGTGAAACTATAAAATCATGTATTCCAACTCTTTTACAAGCCTCTATTTGATTATTTATATTTGTATCAACAAAATCTAAGTTTTTTCTTATACTCATATTAAATATAAATGGTTTTTGGTTTACAACACTTACGTTTGATTTATATATATCTTTTGAGTAGTCATATATATTAACACCATCAATTAGAATTTCTCCAGAACTAGGTTTATATAATCTAAGTAAAAGATTAATTATTGATGTTTTACCAGTACCACTTTGTCCTACAATTGCAGTTAAAGAATTAGAATTTATTTTAAAACTTATACCTTTTATAATTTCTTTCTTGTTATATCCAAATCTTACATTATTAAATTCTATAATTCCATCTATATTATCATTGTATATATTTCCATAACTTATCAAATTATTTGATTTATAATTTAAAATACTATTTACCCTATCCACACATATACTTACTTCTCTTATAGTTGATGTTGAATCAATTAATTGATCTAAATAAGAAGTAATTGTTTCAAAATAACCAACAATTAAAACTAAAACATCAACTGTTATTTTTTGTTTTGTCATTAAAAATAATAATATTAAATACAAAGATATTTTGAAAAAATAAGTTATAAATCTAATATCATTATCTCTTATAGTTAAATAATTTCTTTTTTTAATATAACTATCACTATATTTATTTTTTATTTCATTAAGTTTCAACTTTAATTTTGGTAACATATTAAATGTTTTAATTTCTTGTAATCCTGATAAAATTTGTGAAAATAAACTACTATATCTATCAACCGCATGTTTTTGTTTTCTTAAATAAATAGATGATTTTCTATCAACATAATTTTTAATTTCTACATGTAAAATGGAGTAGATTAAAAATATTACAAAAACTAATTTATCATATCTAGCAACTATTATACATACAATAATTACTTGTATAATAGTTGTAAATAATTCAGAAATTTGATTACACATATCTCCTATATCTATTACATCTGAATTTATTGAATTTAATAGTTTACCTTTACCTATATTTTTAGTAAAATTATCATCCACTTGTACTAATTTATTTAATAATTTAGTTTGTAAACTGTTATAACAATAACTCATATTTTTACCATATACTTTTAAATTAATAAAATAAAATAATTTATAAAAGATGTATGAAATTGTTAATAATTCCAAACTTATAAAAGTCATTTTAGAATTACTTAATGTTGCATATTTTATAATTTTTGATGCAAACAAAGTATTTAAAATCAAAAATCCTTTATAACAAAAAGCAGTAAATATCATTTCAAATAAATATCTTGCTTTAGTTTGTGAAAGCTTTAAATATTCTTTTATAAATTTAATATATTCCTTTATCATTTACTTAACCTCTATACATATAATTACTACATTTGATTTTTATAATTACATTCTTTCGTTATTATTAATATTAATTATAACATAAAATAATAAAAGAAAAAACTTAACTCAGTTTTTTCTTTTATTCACCTATAGAAAATAAATCTATTTTAAAGATTTATTTTTCATAATATATATCTATATCAACAGTACCATCAATTCCATCTACTTTACCGATTTCTGTTAATTGCCAGAATTTATAATTACCTTCATAACTTGTTTTATCTGTATAATGTGCAAGCCAAACATTATGATTATTAGGTAACCATATTTGTTCTAAATAATTCTTACTTCCATAAAGCATTCCTTTATATCCATTTTTTTCTATTTCTTCTATAAATCCATCCGCCATAGAAGTTAAATTATAAAAACTTAATTTATATGAATTATAATCACTAAAATCTTCCCAATCGAACGCTACTGGAAGAGTAACATCATATTTTTTTATTTGTTTTAATACCCATTTTGCATCTTTAATAGCTTCTTTTTTACTAGATGCATATGAGAAATAATAAACTCCTACAGGAATCTTATTTTTATTAGCATTTTCAATATTTTGTTTAAATTTACTATCAAGTACTCTTTCTCCATTAGTACCTTTCATGTAACCTACTCTTATAATAACAAATTCTACTCCTGCTTCTTTTAATTTTTTAAAATCTATATCTCCTTGCCATAATGAAATATCAATACCAATTTTTGTATTATTATCTTTATATTTACTAACAACATCACTAAAATTAACATATTTTATTTCTTCTTTTGTTTTAGTGCTATCATCATTTTTTGTTTGAACTGGTTCATATACTTTTAAAGTAAAATCTTTTTCAGTAATATTATTACTACTATCTGTTGCTTTAAATTTAAGGGAATAATTTCCTTCAGTATTTAAATCATAATCTCCAATTATTTCACATTTTGGACTATTATCATAATTGTCACCACAAAGTATATCATCAAGTAATGTATCTTCACTTCCCTTTTTTAGAGTATATGTATTACTTAGCCAAACAACAGGAGGAACGGTATCTACAACATTTATATCAAAACTATAATCAAGTTTTATATTATCATCATTTATAAATTTAAAATCTATTGTTTTCTTTCCAAGTTTACTTGAATCAATAGTATAATCATTAACTATTTTTCCATTTATACTTTCTATATAATCTGAAACCTTTTTCTTATCATTAAATTCTAAAGTTAAATCAGAAACTAATTCTATCTCAACTTTCGCATATTTAATTCTTAAATAAGAATATAATTTTATTCCTCCAAATATAAGTAAAATGCTTACTAAAATAATTACTGGTATTAATATTTTCTTTTTCATATTTTTCTCCTATATATTTATTATACACTAATTTTAAGACTTATAAAACTTTTATTTAGCTTTCAATTGTTTCTTCTATATCTTTATTGTAATTATAATTAGATAAACCTGTTATTGCACCTAAAAATGACGCAAATAATGATATTGTACCAACAATTAATGTTGGGTCAAAGTTATATAATTTTCCAAGTCCAATTATTAATGTAATAGTAGGCGCAACTCCCGTAAATAAAATCCATTTTATTACATCATAAGCTTTATCTTTAAATTTAAAATTTTTTAATTTTTCAACCATAATTTCACTCCTTTCTATTTTAATTTATTCTGTATTTTATCTTATTGATTAAGAAAACAACCCTTGTTTTTATATAATTTTATAGGGTCGTTTTTTAGTCTAAAAAATAAAAAACTTGAAATTATAACAATTCCAAGTTCATTTACAATATTGGTAGCGACGGGGGGATTCGAACCCTCGACCCTTCGGGTATGAACCGAATGCTCTAGCCAACTGAGCTACATCGCCATTTCAAATAAGCAATATGATTATATCAAAATTATTTGATTTAAACAATAGTTTTATTGAAATTTAATATAAAAATAATGTTGTTAAAGTTATAATCTACAAATTTTGACAAAAACTATTACAATAATCAATAATAATTATTATATTTTTATTTCTTATAAAAAAAGTCCTAAAAACTCTAAATTTTCCTAGGTACCTTTTATTTTATAATACAAGCATCTTTCCTTCTTCTGCAACCACTACATTTTTAAAAATTGGCTTTGCCTCTTCTAAATATAATTTTTTATCTTCTTCTGGCCAAAAATGTGTTAGTAATAATTGTTTTGAGTTCGATTTTTTTGCCAAAACACCTGCATCGTAAGCTGTCATATGTGTTTTACAGTTAGAATTATGTTTTTTTAAAAATGAACTTTCACAAATTATTAAATCAGAATTTTTGCAAAAATTTATTAATTCATCAAAATTTGTTGTACCAATATCAGATGTATAAATTATTTTAAAATTAGTATTTTGTATTTTTACCATATATGATTCTATTGAATGTGATTCATTATTATAAAAAGTTATTTCTAAATCATCTATAGTAATTTTAAAATTATTACTTATATTAAAATATTCAGCAAAGCTTTCATTATTAGAAACAATTGATTTTTTATTAAATGCAAAATCATTTTCTGGTATATATATTTTTATTTTATCACTAAGTAATCCTAAATTGTGATAAACATAAGATGCATATTGTAACGCACCTAAATCTCCGAAATGATCCTTATGATAATGAGTAATTATAACATTTAAATTTTCTAAATCATTTGGAAAACTTAATAATCTTGTTATTCCATTACCACAATCTAATAATATTTTTTTATTATTGTACTTAATTAAATAACCTGGACAATTCATATCATTTTTGGTATATGGAGATATTGTACCAAGTGGTATAATTACTACTTTACTCATATTTATCATCTCTTCTTTTATATTTTTAGTTTCTTATAAATAATAAAATAACATATGAATATATAGAAAAAATATCTACATTTTGAGTTTCTTTATATATACATCTTTATCATCATTTTCCTCTTCATTATTTGTACTATAATTACTCATAGGATTAGTTAATTTAAAATTTATTGGATCATACTCCTCTTTTGAGTATGCATAATCAGTTAAACATTCATGACAATTTTTAAATGTATGGCATCTATTTGAAGCTGAACCAATATGGTCACCTGGGACACATAAATCAAATGCTTCCCACTCTTTTACTTTTTCATCAGGAATTAACTTGCCTCTTGAATGAATTTCATCTATTTTTTCTTGAGACATTGTATTTTTTCTCACATTAATTACTTTTTTTATTGGTTCATTTTCCAATATTTCATCATAATTAATTTCTTCATCATTGCTACTTTTTTGTAAATTTTTTCTACGTTTTTTTTCTTTTAGTTCATCAAACAATCCTGTTTGTACAAATGAAAGTGATCCACATAGACCAGCAAATACAGATGTTGTTATAAAAAATGGAGTACCCGAAACAATACTAGTAAAACCTCCTAATGTAAATCCGATAACTGATATTGTTAAAACACTTCCAATAGCTTTTTGTTTTTCTTTTTTATTCATCTTAACTCTCCTTTTTAATAGATATTATACATAAGATATGTTTAATTGTCTATAAATTTTAATAATATATAAAGATGAATAATTACAATCTTTATTTTTACATATTCTTTTTCTTTATTAGCATTTTTTCTTTAACAACTAAATCTACATATTTTGAAATATCTTTATCAAAATTAAGAACTTCTTTAACCATACTTGATGAAACAAATTGATATTCTTTATCCGCAAATAAACAAACTGTATTTACCATATTGTTTGATATTTCTTTATTCAATTGTTGTAATTGTACTTCATAATCATAATCACTTAAACTTCTAAATCCCCTAATTATTGCTTTACATTCATTAAGTAATGCAACATCAACTGAAGCACCACTACCTAAAATAACTTTTACATTATCTACTTTTTGATATAATTCTTTAATTATTTCAACTCTCTCTTCTAGAGTAAATAATCCTGTCTTCTTTAATGGATTTTGCATAACCGCTACTATTACTTCATCAAACAAATTACTTGCTTAATATTCATGTGTCCTTTTGTAATAGGATCAAAACTTCCTGGATATAAAACTTTTGTCATAATAATTTCACCAAACTTTTAACTGTTTTTTCATCATTTTCTTTTAATACATAATCAAAATCATCTTCATCAAACTCAATGCTTGCTTTTTCTCTTAAATCGAATTTTTCTTTTGTGATATTATCTCTTTTAATTGCTCCAGATAATCCAACTTTCGTCCTTTCACTTGTTCTTTCTATTTCTTGTTGAGATACACTCATTAGTATTCTTGAAATCATTTTTCCATTAGCATTAGTAGTATTTATATCATCATTAGCACAATCTAAATAAGCATTATTTTCTTCTAAAAATTTAATAATATTTTCCCAATCATAAACACTTCTTGTAAGTCTATCTAGTTTTAATACAACAATAGTATTACATTTCTTATCTTTAATATCTTGTAATAATTCTTCAAATGCAGGTCTTTTATTCCCGGTTTTAGCACTTATACCAGCATCTTTATAAACTTTATAAATTTCATAATTCTTATATTCGCACATAGCACAAAGTCTTTTTTCTTGTTCTGGTAAACTAAATCCTTCTCTTGCTTGATCTTCAGTACTAACTCTAATATAAAGTCCTGCTATTTTCTTTTCTTCATTCATTAAATTTCAACTCCTTAATATAAAAAGGTGTCAAAAGTATTAATTGTTTAATACTACTGACACCTTATAATTTTATCTTCTCTTTGCAGATTGCATTTGTTTTGAAATATAATCGTATTCACTCATTGATTTTTGATTTACATAAGTTATTTTATCATCATTATATTTTCTAGGTGAACCTGTCATAATGACAGTTTGTCCAAAATCATTTTGATTATATCCACAAATTACTCTTTTATTTTGTAATTGTTTCTTTAATAGTAATAAGTATTTTTTTTCTGACATATGAAATCCCCCTTAATTGATTTCATATTCTAACATAAAATGTATTAAGTGTCAATTTTTGTTAAATATTCTTTAAATAATTTTCTAATTCAGATAATTTAATTTTATTATTTAAGTTTTCTATAAATATCTCATTAGAATAATTAAAAGCTAGGAAAGTTATACCATTAATTATAATTCTGTGTGGTTCTAGATATGTAAGATTAGTTTTATCTATCATTCTTAAATTACCATTAATAATTGTTGATTTAACCTTACAAAATTCACATATAAACTCTAATCTCTTTCTTAATGATTCTTCCATTCTAACTTCTTGCTTGATAACATTAACCATTTTAATCAATCCTTTCTTGAAACGACTTTTTTCTAAACAAGAAAAAAATCAATCCTAATTTAGAATTGATTGTCTATTTATTCTCGAAACTTATAAAAAGTTCGAGCGGATTTCCCTATGGTGCGAGAAATGGGAATCGAACCCACACGGCCAAAGGCCAAAGGTGTTTGAGACCTTCGCGTCTACCTATTCCGCCACTCTCGCATAAATCAATTATAACATAAAAAAAAGAGATTTCAAATAGAAATCTATCAAATTAATGGACATATACTGGGGTACCTATTTCAACCATATTATAAAGTTTAGATACTTCACTTCTTGGCATATTAACACATCCATGACTACCATTATATGTATAAATATTTCCACCAAATCTACTTCTCCATGATGCATCATGAAGTCCATATGAATTACCTTTAAATGCAATCCAATAACTTACAAAGCTTGTATAATCTGCTCCTTTTAAATTAACATTTCTTGCTTTACTAAGTACTTTATAATCCCCTGTTGGTGTTGGACTTACTCCTCTCATTCCTGTAACTATATTAGTTTCTAATACTAATTTATTTCTTTCATAATAATATAATTTTTGTTCTGCAATACTTACCTTTATATAAGATAAATTATTCTTTTTATCAACCGTTACTTCTATATCCTTTTTAGTTTCATTATTGCTAGAATCAGTAACAGAATATGTAATATTATAGTTACCAGCCTTTTTAATATCTATATTAGAATGTACTTTTACTTTATTTGTAATATCACCATCAATATTATCATTTGCATTAAATGTTGGCATTTCAAAATTTTCATTTAAATATAAATATATATGATCATCTGAATTAACATTTAATTCTGGGCTAACTAAATCCTTTACTGAAACCGTTCTAATTAATTCTTTTTTTATAAATAAATATTTATATTCTAAAGTATATTTTACAGTATATTCACCAAATTTACTTGTATCTACATCAGATTTTACCTTAACTTTATTCTTAATATTTTTACCATTTAAAACAGCAACAAAACCGGGTTCCTCATAATTTGCATTTAAATCTAAGTTCATTATTTTTTCGCCATTTAAATAAAATGTTGCATTATTATAAATATTTCTTACACTTAAATACATTAGAAAAAATAAAATAAAAAAAAGAAGTATTATTAAAATCTTGATAACAATAATATTTTTCTTTTCCCCTTTTTCCACTTATACCACCTATTAACAATGATAACATATTATAATTAAAAAAAGAATACTAAATATAATTTTTCAACAAATAAAAATTAAAACTAATTTTAAAGAAAGCTTATTCACTTACGGATATATATATTATTAATAATAAAAACTATAGTTTTTTTATTATCTTTAACATATTATTTAATAAAATTTAATTTAACTTATTCTATAATGACCTATAATATCATTACGATATTCTAATATATCTTCTTCATAATATCTTTGATAAGGATTAGCATGATGAATTATAAAAGAAATACCTTTTTTATTTCTCTTATCAGATACTATGCCAATATGATTTTTAAATACAACAATATCTCCACCTTGCCATTCTTTTATCTTATTAATATCATTTGTTAAAACAATCGCATTATTGTCTAAATATACTTTTAAATTTTGTACTCTTCTAAAATCAATATTTTTATCTATAACATCAATATCATATAAATTTCTATTTGATTTTATATGTTCATTTACTAAATTCATTAAATCATAACCTGCGCCTTTTAATCCAAATGCAACAACATCGGTACATACACCATATTCATCATTTGGATAACCTGTAGCATAATATTTACTTTTATATTTAGGATTTGTTTTTATATAATTCCTTACATTATTTAATATATCAGTTTGATCATCTATGCCATCATTATCTTTATCAGTTTTACTTATATAAGTCTTAATATTAAAATCTTCATTAGTATATTTTTTATGTGGAATATAATTAAAACAATATAATGCATATAAAACAACAATTATTAATACTATTAAAAAATTTGTCACAATAATTAATATTTTCTTTTTCATAAATTCTCCATTTCAACAAATTACTATTTATCTATTAAACAATTCTTATTTCAATAAGGAAATAGCATATTTATCATAATTATTAAAATCTGAATGACTTTGTTGTAAAAATTCTTTATAATGTTTTAAATAATCATTTGCAGATTCAAAATCATATTTAAAATTTTTATTTATCTCTTTACATAGTAATGCCTCAATATAACTTTTTAGTCCATTATTAGCATTTGTTTCGATTAAATCTTTAATTGCATATTCAAATGTTTCTTTTGGATGATTTAATAGTTCATTATATTCTTTTTGACTTGTTTTAATATAATCAAACGGATTTGATGATGTATGAGGTCCATTATTAACTATTGAATCTATTATACTAGATACATTAATTCTTGTGTTTTTAGATTTTTCACCTTGTTCAAACTTTATATATTTTGAGTTTACTATATTTTTCTTAAACCATTTTTGTTCTTTTTTACTATTATCAATTAATCCCACAATAACAACCTTATTTCTTTCATCCACATAATTATAACTATAATTATTATATTTTTCTGTACCATTTTTTTGAAAATAATCAATTATTTTATTATTAATATTATTTAACTCTTCAATACTTACATTTGTTTTTGTTTCACATCCTGTTAAACATAAAATCACAATTCCACATAATAAAATAGTTAAAATTATTTTTTTCATAATTAAAGCCTCCACATCTACCTTCATTTATAGTTATTATAACATAAAAGAAAGCAGTTTCTTATAAAAATGCTTTCTTATTAATTATCTTCAAGTATTATTTGACCATCCATAATTGGTATATTTGGGAAACTAGCATCCATTAATGTAAAGTTTCTCTCAGGTGCACTTGGATTTTCTATTTCAACAACTTGTGATTCTGTTGTCATAATAGTTGATTTAACTACAGTATCAAATGTATGTCCTCCATCACCAGATATTTGCTTATAATATATTGTAATATTTCCTGATGCAGAAAATGGAACATTATTAAATACAGCATTACCATCTTGATTAGTTACTATTTCTGATCCTATTACATTTCCTACATTATCAGTTCTAACAAATTTTGCACCAACAATTTGTACACCAGTATCAGGATTTCCAGTATCTGTAACATGAAGTGTTAAAGTTCCTTTAGCACTTATAGTAAATGCATATGTATCAGTACTATCTATAATATCAACACTTGTTGGATTTAAAGTTGAAACATCATAACCTTCTACAACAGCAGTTGCCTTATATGTTCCTGTAACAAGTTCAATACTTCCTTTACCATTTGTTATTGGGATTGTATGTCTTGCCATAATATTATCTTTCCTCCTTCTATTTTCATATTAGGATAATTTCTATCCTTTAATAAAACTGTAATAAGATGTTCTTTTCTTTTATTATTACCAATATTTATACAATAAGTTTTATTACTTTTTGCTATTAAAGGTACTATTATTATTACTAAATTAGAATATATTATTAATCTATAAACCTCATTATCACATATTGGTATTTTTATTTTTCCAAAATTATCAGTCATTCCCTCAAAAACAATCTTATTACATTTATCCTTTAACTTAACTTTTATATTATTTGACTTTATACTCTCATTACCACATAATTTAATATAAATATAATCCTTTTTCATAACTCACCTCATTACAATATATTTTATGAACTAATTTTATTTTTTGTAAAGGCATTACTCTTCTATACTCCATATTATTAAAGTCGAGTAATCTTCATCCTCAAGTAAATTATTACTTGGTTTTAAAAATAATCCTTTATCAATTGAAAAGGTAACATTACTTACACTTACATTTCCACCATTATCACTTGATTCAAATATCATCTCTTTATTTGTTTTTAATAATATTTCTTTATTATCAAATTTTTTAAAAAATAATGAATCTATTAATATTTTTCCTTCTTTTTCTATCATTGGATTTGTAAAATATAAATATAATTTCCAATTAGAACTATTAACTCTACTATCAACAACAGTTATTACTGTTTTATTTTTTTTAGGCAAAATAATTGGATTCAGAGAAGATGGTATCATATTAAATGGAATATTTTCTGTTACTTTTAAAAGAGTTAATTCTCCCATAAATGGTACTGTAACTTTTCTTTCGTTATAGCAACTATTTAAACAAGATGTTATTTTAACATTTGTATTATCAGGTATAACAGCATCAATACTTGCTTCAAATAAGCCATTTTCATCTGCTTTAGCTGTTAGAACTTTATTACTATATTCTATCTTAACATCCGAATATGGTATAGTATGCCCCGATATAGCATTTATAGAATCATTAATTGGATGAATATTTGTTTTTATAAGTCCTATAGTTAATATTTTTATATTTTGAAATCTAAAACTATTTATATCTGATAATGAACCTAATTCACTTTCTGTAAAATTATGTGATGTTACCGTTGTACTATCTTTATTAAATATACCTGTAATTTGTGCTGGATTATTCTCTTTATACCAATAAAAAGCAGGTGTATCATCAATTGTGCAAGCATCAAGATAATCAAGAGCATATATCCACATATTTATTCTGCTAAATTTAAATATAAAATCAACAGGATTATTTGTATATATAACATTTGCATTTTTTGTATATATATTTATATATTTTGGATTATCTAAGATAAATTTTTGATTTGTACCTTTAAAATAAATATTATAATTATCAGTTGGAGTGCTCATATACGTATTTATTACTGATAAGCTTGCGCCTTCTTTAACCGTAAAATTACCAAATACATTCCACATTGGAACTCTTTGATGACTTTTTTCTATAAATGTAAATTTTGACATTTCTTCTATTAAAACATTTCTAGCACCATGTGTTGTTGTTATTGCAAATCCATTACCAGTAGTTAAAAGGAATTCTGCTCCATGACCTACTATTAAATCTAATCTATTAGTTCCATTCATAAGTTCTTTATCAGTTGTTATATTAACATTACTATTAGGAATAATTTTAATATAAGATGGTATAACATCATTAAAAAAGAAAACAGTATTTTTATTTGAACTACTTGAAATTGTTGTATTTCCTCCTATTAAAATTCTATTAGAATCACATACTTTTTGTGCTGATACACTATTAGTATCTTCTACATTTATAATAGAATCAATAATTTTAGTTGTTCCATAATAATTACATGAAAGTTCTATTCCATTAAAATTTATATTATTATATTCTACTACCACACTAGAATAATTTGGATGAGATGGAACATATATTACCCCATAACCATGTGAAGATACTATATTCATATTTTTTAATATAATTTTTTTATTAGTAGTACTTACCTTTATAACTTCTGATTCTAAACTCAAATTATTTGTATAAGTATATTTAACATTGTTATAAGTCCCATCAATAATAACTTTGCTTTTTTTATTATTTATAACAAATCCACTTGTTACTGTAATATCATTACCTAAATATACATAATTATAGTTATTTTCTTCACTTAATACTTGTTTCAATTCATCATTATTATTTACTACAACAGTATTATCATTTATTATTTGCATATTATCACTTTCCTTTACTATAAGTTATTCACTAGATAAAACTTAGCATAATTAATTCATAACAAAAAGAGTAGAATTTTCTACTCTTAATGTATTTTTATAACACTTAACATTGCATTTGTACTTCCATTAAATGATATATTGACATTCATAGATGATTTTACATTTAATGTAATAAGATCATCTTTATTAAGTGATACAATTGTTGAACTATTTATACAATTAACTATTTGTGCTTGAAATTCACTAGTTGTATTAGTGGCAGGTAAAAGTAAATCATTTGCCTTTACAGACATAGTTAATGAACACTCTTCATTTGTTCCACCGCATAATGTATAAGAAACAAGATAAACTCCGTTTTCTTTTATTTTAATTGAATTATTATCAGGATATTCAGTAAATAATGCTACTCCTTTTTCTGGCAAAGGAATCACTGTATCTGTTGCTTGTGGTAAAGTTATTTGTGTTTCTGTCATTAAATATCGCATTCCATAAGAAGATGTAAATTCTGTTCCAGGTGGACCTGCAGGACCTTGTGGTCCTCTTGGTCCAGTTTCTCCTTTATCCCCTTTTTCTCCTTTTGGAATAAAAAATGCTAAATGATGGACCCAATTTTCAAAAGTATCCATAACTTCTGCTGGTTCACCTGGTTCAATAGTTTCTGTTTCATCTATTGCAATATGTTCTGTTCTACCAATTTCACCAGGAAGGCCTCTTGGTCCAGTTTCTCCTTGTTCTCCTCTTGGCAATTTAAAATCTAAAACTACATCTATTGGTGTACCACTGTTTACGACTTCTGCTTCTTCATTTGGTTCAATAGTTTCAACATTACCAATTTGAATAGTTGCTGGACCTTGATCCCCTTTTTCTCCTTTTATTCCTTGTGGTCCAATATCTCCTTTTTCTCCTTGCGGTCCTGTTGGTCCTTGTAATCCAATTTTTCCTTCTATACCTTGTTCTCCTCTAGGTATTTTAAAATTCAAAATAACATCTTCATTTGTTCCTACATTTTCTACTTTAGCTTGTTCTTTATTTTCTACAGTTTCTGTAATACCAATTTTTATAGTTGAAGGCCCCTGAATTCCTCTTTCACCTTGAATACCTTGATCCCCCTTTGGTCCTGTTGGCCCTTGTATATAACATTTTTTACATTTTTTATTTTCTTCATCTATTTTTTTCTTTATTTTTTCGAAATCATCATTACAATTATTATACATTTTTACCTCCTTTTTACATTATATTAATTAAATGAGCATTTATGATTAACAAAAAAAGTACTTTTTAACTATAAAAAAACTATAAAGTTTTTGAACTTTATAGTTTTATTTTACTAATTCTTCTAATTTTTTAGCAAGCATTTCTCTGCTCATAGCTGGATTTGCTTTACCTCTAGTTTTCTTCATTACTTGTCCTACAAAGAAGTCTAATATTCTAGGATTTTCTGGATCATAAGTTTTTGCTTGATTTAAATTTTCATTAATAACTTCATCAATAACACTTTCAATTTCTGATGAATCTGTTATTTGCATCATACCTTCATCCTTAACTACTTGTTTAGGTGATTTTTTATCTTCTAAACATTTATAGAATACATCTTTACCTTGTTTACTAGATATTGTTTTTGATTCTATTAAATCAATTAATTCTTTTAAATCTTCTTCTGTCATAGAAAAATCTTTAATTGATATTTCATTTGTATTTAAATATGAAAGTATCATACCATTTATCCAGTTTGCCGCTTGTTTTACATCACAACCAATTTCTACTGTTTTTTCAAAATAATCACTAATTGGTCTTTCTTTAACTAATATATTTGAATTATATTCACTAAGACCATATTCATTCATATATTTTTTCTTTCTGTCATAAGCAAGCATTGGAATACTTTTTCTTATTTCATCAAGCCATTCTTTACTTAATTTAAATTTTGGAATATTTGGTTCAACAAAATACTTATAATCAACAGCATCAACTTTACTTCTCATTGAAATTGTTGTACCTGATTCTTCGTCCCATCTTCTTGTTTCTTGAACAACTTTATCATATTCTCCATTATCTTTTAAATGGCTTTGTCTTTTGATTTCATAATTAATCGCATCTCTTACTCCACCAAATGAGTTAACATTTTTAATTTCTACTTTTGTTCCCCAATTATTAGGATCATTTTCATCTTTATCAGGATCCATAATAGATACGTTTACATCGCATCTAAGTTGTCCTTTTTTACTATCTGCTTCAGATATATCTAAGTATTGATAAACACTTCTCATGTGTTCTAGAAAAGAAACTGCTTCATCTGATGAATGAAAATCTGGTTCTGTTACAAGTTCAAGAAGTGGTACACCTGCTCTATTATAATCTATTGTAGTTGTATCAAATAAGTGTTCTGAAGATGCAGCATCTTCTTCTAAGTGTAAATTATTTACTCTAACACTTTTTTCTTCACCATTACATTCATATTCTACATGTCCATAAATACCTACTGGAATTGGTTTTGTTTCTTGTGTTAATTGAAATCCTTTTGGTAAATCTGGATAATAGTAATTTTTTCTTTCAAAATACATATATTCAGGTTGTGAACAATTAAGTACCATACTTGTCATTAAAGCCATTCTTACAGCTTCTTTATTTACAACTGGAAGAATTCCAGGAAAAGCCATATCTACTGGTCTTATATTAGAATTTGGTATTTGTGAGTAATCATTTTTTGCACTTGAAAATACTTTTGAATTTGTTTCACTTATTTCACAGTGCATCTCTAAACCTATTTTTGCTAAATACTTACTCATTTTTTTCACCTCCTGCGATTTGTCCTTTATAAGGCATTGCGCTTTCTAAAGCATATGCAATATTTAAAACATTAGCGTCATCATAACAATTACCTGTAATATTTACACCTACTGGCATATTACTTACAAATCCATTTGGTATTGTTATAGATGGGAATCCACCAAAATTACCTATTTGAAGGTGTTCTTCTAATATTTCTGTATCTTTAGTTAATATATCTTTTGAACCATCTAAGTGTTTTGCTGGACCTGATCCAACTGGAAGGATTACAGCATCATAATCTTTAAATAATTTCTTCCATTCATCTACAACAAGTCTTCTTACTCTTTGTGCATTTCTAAAATATCTTTCTTGATTTTGTGATTGAAGTACATATGAACCAATTACAAATCTTCTTTTTATAAGTGGTGAAAAACCTTGTGTACGATAATTTTTTACCATTTCTATCCAGTTTTTACCTTCTGCTCTAGGTCCAAATATTATACCTGTTAAGTTAGACATATTACTTGTTGCTTCAGCACATGATATAACAACATATACTGCTGGTACAGCACTTAATAATGTTTTATCTACTGATACTTCATCTACTTCAAAACCTAGTTCTTTTGCTTTTTCAATTGTCTTCATGAAATTACTTAAATGTTCTTTTAATTCTTCTGTAGCATTTGGATAATTATTTATATCACATATTTCTTTTACATAACATAATTTTTTACCCTTTACGTTACCAGTTATAGATTCTCTTAAATGTATATCACTTGAATCCCAACTAGTCATATCATTTTTATCTATACCTTTCATTTCATCAACTACTATTGCAGCATCTTTTACACATCTTGTAAGTACTCCAAGGTGATCTAAAGATGATGCGAATGGGAATAATCCATATCTACTAATCATTCCATATGTTGGTTTATATCCTACTATACCACAGTAAGCGGCTGGTTTTCTTATTGAATCTCCTGTATCTGATCCTGTTGCATATGGATAAACGCCTGCTGCTACTGCTGCTGCAGATCCAGATGAAGATCCTGCACACATTCTTGTTTTATCCCATGGATTAGTTACTACACCAGTATGACATGTTGTTCCTGTTCCACCCATACCAAATTCATCCATGGCTGTTTTATTTATAAGTACCGCTCCTGCATTATTTAACTTTTCTACAGCAGTTGCATTAAAAAATGGTACATAATCTTTAAGTGTATTAGATGATCCAGTTGATAATATTCCTTTTGTAGAATAGTTATCTTTAAGACCATATGGAATACCACTTAATAAATTATCAGTTACTTCTTTTTCTTCAATATTATCTAATATTGTTACAAATGCATTATTTTCTTCTTCAACCTTTTTAGATAATTCTAATGATTCATCTATTAATTCTCTTTCTGTTACTTTACCTTCTTTTAAAAGTTCATGTAATTCTTCAATACTCTTATTCATATATTTCATTTTATTCCACCACCTTTGGAACTTCTACTTCTCTACCATTATGCATATCACAATTTGATAGTAAGTCATCTATTGGTACTGATTCTTCAGCTACATCTTCTCTAAGTTCATAAACGAAATCATCTAAAGTATGTGTCATTGGTTCTACATTTTCAATACCTTCTATTTCATTTATTGTATTTATTGTTTCATCTATTATCTCAAATTCATCTAATACCATTTGGTTTTCTTCGCTCGTTAAACCAATTAATAATTTATCTGCATAGTCATCTACCATTTCTTTTGTAAATTTTGTACTCATGCTAATCCTCCTTTTTTAACACTATTTTGTAAATTTCAAAGCCTTGTTTCTTTTTTTAACAACAATTAAAATTTCTTCACTATCCATATTAATTATCTCTTCTTCATTCATATTTAAATAATCAGCAAGTAATCTTTTTGAATATATATCAACGTTCTTTACAGCTCTTGCTATATCAAATTGTGGAGTTGAAAGAACAGTTTCATAATTGAATTCAAGAGAAATATTTTTATCACCATTTAGATATCTTTTAAACTCTTCTTCAATTTCCTCATCTTGGAAAGTTACTGTCAAATTTCCCATATATTCACCATTAAAATATCTTTGAAGCATTTTTATAATTTCTTCATCCTGTAAACTCATTGAATCAATTTTATTTATATCGTTATCATCTCTATCATTATTGCCACTTTTCAATGTTGATTTCCATGCTGATAACTTAATTAAACGATTAATATAATAACTTATTTTTAAATGGTTACTTATCCTAGTTAATCTAGATTTTTTTCTATTCTGTATTTCATCTACTATTTTTTGATATTCCATTTTTGATGCTTTATCAATATATTCATCTGTATAACCTTCGCTTAATAATTCTTCTCTTATTGTCATATTAATCCTTCTTTTGTTTTATTAATACTAAGCCCTTTTTTTGACTTTGCATTTCAATATTATCTGTTTCTTCAGAAAAGACTTGATTTTCTCTTTCTTGTTTTATTCTTTTTAAGACTTCTAATCTAATTTTTTCTTGTTCTATCTGATTTTCATATTCTAATATGCTAAAAGTATTATCACTAATATTTTGTTCACTATCACTTATAAGTTCATCAAGATTTTCATTATTGTCTTGTTTTTCTAAATCTTTTCTTATTTCTTTTTCAAATTTTAATCTTTGTTCATATGATTTAACATCTAATAATAAATAATTTTCTTTATAAACTAATATTTTTGCTTCTTTTAGTGCATTTATAACCTCATTCATATCTAAAGATAAATCTACATATGGATATTTTTCTTTTATCTTTAATTTCCTTTTTTCACTATTTTTTCTAAATAATTCGAAAAAATATCCAAAATATGCAACAACCTCAGAACAAAGTACTAATGCGGTAATTTCCTTACTACTTGTAGCCAATATAGTAATAACTGGAATAACAAGGCAAATTCCGCCACCTATTAATATTTTTCTTATAATTTTTTTGATTTCATCGCCTGTCATCCAATCTTTTGTATATAATTCAACATACCCCTTATAATTATTCTCATTTATTTCTAAATGTTTTTCTTTTTTCATATTAGTCCTCTTCTATATCAATTTTTATTCCTAATTCCTCTAATTGTTCATCATCAAGTACGCTTGGTGAACCCATCATATTATCTGCACCTGATGCACTTGCTGGGAATGCTTGAACTTCTCTTAAGTTTGGTTCATCATTTATAAGCATTAATATTCTATCTATTCCAGGAGCCATACCTCCATGAGGTGGTACACCATATTTAAATGCTGTAAATAAACTATTAAATCTCTTTTCAACATCTTCTTTTGTATATCCTACTACTTCAAATCCTTTTACTAATGAATCTAAATCAGTATTTCTAATTGCTCCTGATGCCATTTCATTACCATTACATACAAAGTCATATTGGTAAGCAAGTATATCATCAATATTTTCTTTTTCATATTCTTTTATACCATTATGTGGAAGTGAGAATGGATTATGACAGAATTCATATTTTTTAGTTTTATCATCATATTCAAACATAGGGAAATCATTAACAATACATAATTCTAATTTATTAGGATCAATTAATTCTAATTTTCTTCCTAGTTCATCACGAATAAGTCCAGCAAATTTTCTTGCTACATTAAGTCTCTTATTTGCAATAAAGAACATTACACTATTTTCTTTCATATTAAATTCTTTTATTAAGTTTTCTCTTTCTTCTTCACTTAAGAATTTATCAATAGGTCCTTTTAGACTTCCATCACTCATAAGTGTGATATATCCAATACCAGGCATTCCTATACTACTAGCATAATCAACTATTTCATTAAACCAACTATTTGGCTTTGTTCCTATATCATCTACTACTATTACCTTAATAATACTTCCTTTAAATGGTCCAAAACTAGTATGTTCTAATACTTTACTAGCATCTTTTATTATAAGTGGATTTCTAAGATCTGGTTTGTCTGATCCATATGAATCCATTGCTTCTTTGTAAGCTATTCTTCTAAATGGACGAGGTGATACTTCTTTATTAGAAAATTTAGAAAATACATCATAGAATATTTCTTCACCAACTTCTAAAACGTCATCTTCTGTTACATAACTCATTTCCATATCTAATTGATAAAATTCTAGTGTTCTATCTTTTCTACTATCTTCATCTCTAAAACAAGGTGCTACTTGGAAATATTTATCTACTCCACCAACCATTAATAATTCTTTATATATTTGTGGTGCTTGTGGTAACGCATAAAATTTACCTTTAAACTTTCTAGATGGTACTACAAAGTCTCTTGCCCCTTCTGGTGATGATACAGTAAGTATTGGTGTTTGTACTTCTGTAAAACCTAAATCATACATTTTATTTCTTAAATAATGAAGTACATCACTTCTAAGTTTAATATTATTTGATATTTTTTTACTTCTCATATCAAGATAACGATATTTAAGTCTAACTTCTTCATTTACTTCTTGCATTCCATCTATTTCAAATGGTAATGTATGTGCTTTTGGTGATAATACTTCTAAACTTTCACATTTTATTTCTATTTCACCTGTTAATAGTTTTGTATTAACTGTTTCTTCATCTCTTCTTATTACTTCACCAGTTACTTTTATAACAGTTTCTTTGCTTACTCCTTCTAACATACTTTCATCATGTACTACAACTTGTGTAATTCCAGCATGATCTCTTAAATCTAAGAACATTACTCCACCATGGTCTCTTATTGTTTGTACAAAACCAGATAAAACTACATTTTTACCTAAGTCATTAATTGTAAGTTCACCACAAGTGTTAGTTCTATACTTATTTACTTTCATTTTCATTCTCCTCCTATAAAATAAAAAAACAGTTATCATCCCTAAAAATAAAGGGACGAATAACTGTTATATCCGTGGTACCACCCAGTTTATCATATTTCTATGATCACTCATTAAAGAATAACGCATCTTTTTTCTCGCGCTTTTTCCTACTATTATTTCAGAAAAAGAACTCCGAAGTGTTCTTTCATATTAATATCAGTATCCATTCTCACCATTTAGGACTCTCTTTTAAAGCATCTTAATATTACTTTTCTTCATCAACGTTTTTGACTAGTAATATATTATCATAAGTAAAAATCATTGTCAATCATATATAGTATATGTATTTACATTAATTTCTATCATTTTTTATATTCTTTTTCCAGCATCTAAAATAAAATTAGATATTATTAAGTTATTTTATCCTCATTACTTAAATATACTATAAACTAACAATAATTTTTACTATTATATATATTCTCTATTAATATGATAAAATCCTCTAAATTTATAATAAAAGATAAAATAAATTAATATTTTATCTAAAACAATTGTCTTCTTTTAAACGTTTTTATAAGTTTTTTTGTATTAGTACTATCTTCTAAATTTAAATTAAGACTTTCTTTATCCACAAATATATTATTTTCTTCTGTAGGTTTTATTCCTAATATTTGCTTTTCTTTTATCCAATAATAATTATCATTTTCAAGTCCTATAAGGATTTGGTTTTCAAAAGCATCAGAAATATTATTTATTTCAACCCCTTCTATCATAGATCCTATCTGAAAAAGTGAAACAATTGAAATATCTCCATCTTTAAGATAATCAAAAAATCTATTTTTCATACAAACTTTTACTGTACCTATGTATAATTTTGCCATTATTCCATCTCCTAAAAATTTTATTTCATATTAATATCAGTATCCATTCTCACCATCTAGGACTCTCTTTTAAAGTATCTTAATATTACTTTTCTTCATCAACGTTTTTTGTTTGCAAATATATATTATCATAAGTAAAAATCATTGTCAATCATATATAGTATATGTATTTACAGAAATTATATTGATTTTTCCATGACATTTTTATAAACATCTATAAACTTAATATAATCATCTATATCAATTGAACCAATCTTGAATAAAATATTTTCTCTAGGTATATTATACAATACATCACACTTTACTATACTATCACATAATAACCCATTTAATTTACTTTTCTTTAATAATTCATTATATTGATATTTAGATAGATTTTTTTGTTTATAAACTCTAGATGATATTATTAATCCAAAATATTCTATAGAAACTAATTCGTTCATTTCTTTATCTATTATTACAAATAAATGACCATTTCCACTAGAACCATCTTTATACTTATACTCTGAAACAAAAACAATATCACCAATTTCATAGTTGTTCTTTTTTATTTTTATATTATTTACAAAAATAATTAGCCTTTCCTTTATGCTTTTCTAATTCTACAGGATTATTTTTAAAAGCATCTGTACACGGTCTTATAATCTTTTTATCTTTTGCTTTTTTAACTATATTTTTTACATCATCTAAAATAGAATCAGATATAATTAAGTTATTTTCTTTATTTTTCATAAAACCTCCTTGTTTGCTCAATTATACTATAAATTAACAATAATTTCTACTATTATATATATTCTCCGTTTGAATTAGAAAATCCCCTAATTTTTTGTAAAAAAAATAAAATAAACTAATTATTTTATCTTTTAAGTGCTAATTCTTTTGTATCCCTTGTTCATACCAAGAATAATTATTTAAATTAATTTCATCGCTATTTAAATCTAATCTTGATACTATATCATTAATTTTATTTTCCAGTAACATTATATAATAATATAAAAGAAAAAACAATCTATAAAGATTGTTTTAATTATCAAATGGCGCTCGATGTAGGACTCGAACCTACGACCCAACGGTTAACAGCCGTTTGCTCTACCAACTGAGCTAATCGAGCACTTATCAGTTGACAATAACAATGATATCATTACTATTCGTTTTTGTCAACATGATTTTTTTATTTTTTTATTTTTTTTGCATAATATATTCTATTATATAGTCTGCAGCACCTTCTACACCTAATGAATCAACATTAATCATTAAATCATAATTAGATGGATTATATAATGAAGAACCTGTATAATAACTATAATGTTTATCTCTCATTTTATTTATTTTTTCTATTTCCTTTTTAGCTTTATTTTTAGGAATATTATAGTATTTTATTGCCCTTTTAATTTTATCTTCTTCACTACTATATAAGAATATTTTAATTGTATCTTTATTATCTTTTAATACATATGGTGCACATCTACCAACAATTACACATGACTCTTTTGATATATTTTTTATTACTTTTTCTTCTGCGATAAATAATTTATCATCATTATTATATTCAAAACTTCCAAGTACTCTATGCTTTTGTTCATTTTCTTTAATAAATTCTTCTGATAAACCTGTTTCTTTATTTACTTCACTAATAAATGCTTTATCATAAAATTTAATACCTAATTTTTTAGAAATTATTTCACCAACATATCTTCCTCCACTACCATATTCTCTTGATATTGCGACTACTACCCTTTTGTTTAAAACTGGTTTTAAATTTTCATTATTATATATTATTTCATTTTTTTGTGTCATATTTTCTAGTTTTGTAATTTTCTTATATTCTGAAGTAAATACAAATATTACAAATATAAAACATACTGTATCTGCGATTGGTCCTGCATATAACGCACCATAAAGTCCATAAAATTGACATAATATAAGTGCTAGTGGAATAAATAATATTATTTGTCTTGCAAAAGAAACCATTGTTGCTTTTTTTACATTACCTAATGATTGAATAGTTATTGATGAACACATTTCAAATGAATTAAGTGCGCATACTAGTAAGAATATTTTACAGAAAGCAATTGCAAACTCCATAAACAATTTATAATCATCTGATGATTTATTTATAAATATTGATACTATCTTTTCTGGGAAAATATATATACATAAATTGAATATTATACCTATAACAAATCCAGTAATCATTACTTTTCTTAATGTTTCTTTTACTCTTTTATAGTTACCAGCACCATAGTTAAATCCTATTATTGGTTGTGCACCTATTGCAAGTCCTAATATAAGCGATACATATAAACTATTTATTTTAGATATTACACCATATACAGAAAGTGGAATATCTTTTCCAAATTTACTAGTTAATGCATATTTATTCATTATATTATTCATAACTACAAAAAGCGCAAATACTGTCATTTGAGTTATAAATGAAGATAACCCAAGTGATAATGTTTTTAATGTACATTTTCCTATTTTAAAATCTTCTTTAGATATTTTTACACTTTTTATTTTTGAAATATAGAAGAGTGCTATTACAAATGATACTATTTGTCCTATTACAGTTGCTATAGCACCTCCTGCGACACCCATATTAAATGTAAATATAAATATTGAATCTAATATAATATTTAAAATTGCTCCTACAAGTAAACAAATCATTGAATATTTTGGTGAACCATCTGCTCTAATTATTTGAGATAATCCTGAATAAATAATCATAAAAAAAGAACCAAATACAATTATTCTTCCATATGTAATTGCAGATGAATAAACATTTTTAGTGCATCCAAAAGCATATACTAAGTTTGGAAGTAATAACTCAAATATAATTACTACTAATATTGATATTATAAAAAGTAATGTTATAGATGAACCAATACTTTTTTTAGCCTCATCTTTTTTACCTTCTCCTAGTCTTAAACTAAGATTTGCAGCAGCACCATTACCTACTAAACCTGCTAATGCATTACATATTATTATAATAGGAAATATAACATTTGTTGCGGCATTTCCTATTATTCCAACACCTTTACCAATAAATATTTGATCAACTATATTATAAATTGAATTTATAATCATACTTATAATACAAGGTACTGAAAACGCTAAAAGTAATTTTCCTATCTTTTCTTTTCCTAAATCTAACTCTTTTTTCATAAAAACTCCTTCCTTTTTTTGAGCAAAAAATAACGTAAATCCAAAAGCTTGGACTTACGTTTTAACTGCTCAGCCGTGAGTAATTATAACACAAAAAATTTTTTTGTGTAAGTTTTTTTGTTAATTTTTTTATTTAACTACAATGCTTACAAGTTTTTTAGGAACAATTACTTCTTTTACTATTTCTTTACCATCAATATAATTTTTTACATTTTCTATTGATTTAGCAAGTTCTTTCATTTCATCATCACTAGTATTGGCATTTACTTCTATTTTACCTCTTACTTTACCATTTACTTGTACAACCATTGTAAATGTTTCATCAATGATTTTACTCTCATCGTAATCCTCTAATAATGATTTAGATAATTCTTCACCTAAATTATATTTTTCATTTAATTCTTCTGTTATATGAGGCGCAAATGGATTTAGTAATTGTAAGAAAATTCTATATTCTTTTTTAGTAATCTTTTTATTTGCATTAAATTCATTTAACATAGTCATAAGTGTACTAACTGCTGTATTATATTTTAAGTTTTCAATATCTTCTGAAACCTTTTTAATACCTTTATTTATAATTTTTTCATTTTCTTTAGAAATAATATCTTCATCTATTATTGTTTCACCTAAATTATATACTCTATCTAGGAATTTAGCACATCCATTAAGTGAATCTTCGTTCCATGCAGCATCCTTTGAATAATCACCTATAAACATTTCATAAAGTCTTAATGCATCCGCACCATATTTTTCAACCATTTCAGTTGGATTTACAACATTACCTTTACTTTTACTCATTTTACTTCCATCACTCGCAAGTATCATACCATGAGCAATTCTTTTGTAAAATGGTTCACTATAAGGTACTAGTCCTTGTTCATGAAGGAATATATTCCAGAATCTTGCATAAAGTAAATGTCTTGTTGCATGCTCCATTCCTCCATCATATAAATCAACTTGTCCCCAATATTTCATTTTATCCATTGAAACAAATTCTTTATCATTATGTGCATCCATATATCTTAAGAAGTACCAACAAGATCCAGCCCAGTTTGGCATTGTATCTGTTTCTCTTTTAGCATGTCCGCCACATTTTGGACAAGTAGTATTTACAAAATCATCAAGAAGTGATAATGGACTTTCACCATCTTTTGTTGGTTCATAACTTTCAACATTTGGTAAAACTACTGGTAAATCTTTTTCATCTACTGGTACCCATCCGCATTTTTCACAGTGTACCATAGGAATTGGTTCACCCCAGAATCTTTGTCTACTAAATATCCAATCTTGAAGTTTATAATTTGTAAATTTAGAACCTATTTTATTTTCTTCTAAATATTCGTACATTTTATTTAATGCTTCTTCTTTATTAAGACCATCAAGGAATCCAGAATTAATATGTACTCCATCACCAGTCATTGCATCTTCATTTATACAATAATTAAATGTATTAATATGTAACTCATCTTTTACTTCATTTAATATAGTGTCTTTTGTTACCCATTCAACATCAAATACTTCATCATCATCTAATTCTTGTGATTGTCTCTTATCTGAATTTAACTTAAAGAATAATCCTGTACTTTCTATTTCAAAATATTTATCTTTATTAAATGCATAATAATGATGATTAATTTTGAATGTTTCTTTTATAAATTCTAAATCATCATAACCAGTTTCTTCTCTTATTTCTCTAATTGCACAATCCAATGCACTTTCATTATTTTTTCTTGTGCCACCGATAAATAATCTTCCACCTTTATCTTTCCAATTTATTGTTAAATATTTATCATTTTTTTCATCATATACAACTGCAACAATACTATCTTTATGAGTTTCATTTTCATGAGATTTACCTGTTACTTCTTCTAAAACTTGAGTAATTTCAATACCAAATTTTTTAGCAAATTCATAATCTCTAGTATCATGTGCTGGGACTGCCATAATTGCGCCTGTTCCATAACCCATAAGAACATAATCACTAATATATATTGGTATTTCTTTATTATTGATTGGGTTAACCGCTGTTAATCCATCAATTTTTACACCAGTTTTTTCTTTAGTCATATCAGTTCTTTCTATATCTGATTTACTTCTTGCTTCTTTTTGATATTCTTTTACTTCTGAAATATTATTTATTTTATCTTCATATTTTGAAAGTATTGGATGTTCTGGTGAAATTACCATAAATGTTGCGCCAAATAATGTATCACATCTTGTTGTAAATACTGTTATTTTTTCATCTATTTCTTTTATATTAAAATCAACATGTGCTCCTACTGATTTACCTATCCAGTTAATTTGAGCTGTTTTTACTTTATCTAGTATTTCTGTGTCTTTAAGTCCATCAATTAACTTTTCAGAATAATCTTTCATTTTTAGCATCCATTGATTTTTTAATTTTTTCTCAACAGGTGTATCACATCTAACACATTTCCCACCTTGTGAATCTTCATTAGATAGACCCATTTTACATTTAGGACACCAATTTATTTCTTTTTCATCTTTATATGCAAGTCCTGCATTAAAGAATTTTATAAATTGCCACTGTGTCCACTTATAATATTCTGGTTCACAAGTACTTATTTCTCTTGACCAATCTACAGAAAGTCCAAGGCTTTTTGCTTGACTTCTAAATACATTAATACATTTATGTGTCATTATAGATGGATGTTCATGATTTTTTATCGCATATTGTTCTGCTGGATTACCAAATGAATCAAATCCAAATGGAAATAATACATTTAATCCTTTACTTCTTTTAAATCTTGCTTGTACATCACTTGCTGTAAAACATCTTGCGTGTCCAACATGTAAACCTGCTCCTGATGGATATGGAAATTCAACAAGCATATAAAACTTTTTCTTACTTTTATCTTCTGTTACTTTAAAAGTTTCTTCCCTCTCCCACTTATTTTGCCATTTTTTTTCTATTTCTTTAAAATTATACATTTTATTCACTCTTCCTTTCTAAATGTTTTAAATATATTGCTAAAAAATAATATGTTACCCATATAAAAGGTACTATTAATACAAGTAATATTAAAAATTTATATATATATTTGTTTAATTTATATACTATCATAACCATAATAGTAAGCATTAATGAATTAACAAAATTCATTATTCTAAGTACTCTTTGATATCCTATTTTTTCTACATTTACTTTATAATAACCTTCTAATATTTTTATATCTGATGATAAAGTTTTCCTATCATATACTAATTTTTTTCTTCTATATAAAAAATAGTAAAACAAATAAATCATTATAAAAAATATTACAAACAAAGTTATAAATTCTTTCATACTTCACCTCTAAAACAAAAAAAATCTATGAAATGTAAGGACGACAATATCGCGGTACCACCTTACTTCATAGACTTACTATGCTCTTTAATTCCTTTAACGCAGGGAAATACGTTTAAGCTCCAAAACAAGTTCATAAATTTTTACTTATTAGTTTCCACCAAACACTAACTCTCTTTTAAAGTAAAACATTTACTACTACTTTTCTTCATCACTCATTACTAATGATTATAATATATTTATTTTGTTTTTTCAAGTACATTTTTATGATACAATAAAAAAGAGGCGATAATTATGTTTAAATATACACTTGATAATAAAAGATATCATACATTAAATTATTATTACCAAAAAAAATATGGATGCAAAGTATTTAAAGTTAGTTTAAATGCTCACTTTTCATGTCCTAATATTGATGGCACTAAAGGATATGGTGGATGCATATACTGTGCACATGGATCTGGAGAATATTATGAAGATGATACTGATTTATTAACTCAGTTTAATGAAGTTAAAGAAATGTTACATAAAAAATGGCCAAAAGCAAAATATATTGGATATTTCCAAGCAAATACAAATACATATGCTCCTCTTTCTGAATTAAAGGAAAAGTATGAACTAATATTAAAACAAGATAATGTTGTAGGTCTAAATATCGCAACTCGTCCTGATTCTATTAGTGATGAAGTATTAGATTATTTAGTAGAGCTTAATAAAAGAACTAATCTAGTTATAGAACTTGGTCTTCAAACTATACATGATGAGACAGCCAAATTAATTAATAGAGGAAGCACTTTAGAGGAATTTGAAGATTGCTTAAAAAAATTAAATGACAGAAATATAAATGTTGTTGTACATATCATTAATGGTTTACCTTATGAAACAAAAGAAATGATGATTGAAACTGTTAAATATTTATCAAATAAAAAAATACTTGGTATAAAAATTCATATGCTTCATATATTAAAAGATACTAACCTTTTTAAATTATACTTAAAAGAGAACTTCCACGTTCTTACTAAAGAAGAATATGTAAATATTGTATGTGACCAGCTAGAATATTTAGATGAAAAAATTGTTATTAATAGAATTACCGGTGATCCTGATAAGGATGAACTTGTTGAACCTACTTGGCTTACTAAAAAATTTGGTGTTCTTAATGACATTGATAAAGAATTAAAAAGAAGAGATACATACCAAGGATTTAATAAAAGTATATTAAATAAGGTAAGGCAAATTATAGATAAGAATTTAAAAGAAAATGATATTGCAGTAGATATGACAACCGGTAATGGAAATGATACTTTATACTTATGTAATACTTTAAATAAAGGGTTTGTTTTTGGATTTGATGCGCAGAGTGCTGCGATTAATAATACTGATAAATTATTAAAAGATAATAAAAAAGAAAACTATAAACTATTTAATGAAAGTCATGAAAATATAAATATAACTTTAAAAGAATATAAAGGTAAAATAAGTTTAATACTTTTTAACTTAGGATATTTACCTAATGGTGATAAAAATATTATGACAAATCATGTAAGTACTGTTAATGCTATTAAAAATTCTTTTGAAATGCTTAATAATAAAGGAATTATACTCACAGTTATTTATCCACATGAAGAAGGCAAAAAAGAAGGAACATGCATAAAAAAATATCTAGAAGATAATAACATTAATTACAATGAATATCATAATACTGATAATATTAATGCACCATATTTAATAGAAATAAAACGAGGAAATTAATCCTCGTTTTTCTCACTTTTTAATAACTTTAATGCTCTATCCTTTTCTTTTTTAACCCTATTATATTGAAGATCTATTATAGAATCACATATTTTGTAATAATAAAATATTATTATATCTTTATATATATCTTCATCCGTTTTTCTAATTGCTGATTTATATTTTTCTTTTTCTTCTGCAGGTACATAAATTGGTGGAATATTTGCAAGTTCAAATAACATATTTGTAAAACCCCTAATACATCTACCGTTTCCATCATAAAATGGATGAATTTTTAATAAATCAGTATTTAATATTACACACTCTTCTATGTATTTAAATAATTCATCAAAATCACTTGTACCATTAAGTTCTTTTCCTCTTTGAATTAATTCCTTTGTATACGATTTTAATTTTATTATTTCATATCTAATACATGACCATTCCATAAGATTTGCCATACTATTATTTATGTGTGCATCAGAATTTCTAAAATGACCTCCAAAATCTTTATTAGGCGCATATTTATATAATTGCTCATGAAGTTCTAAAATTGTATAAATATCCATCCTACTTGTATCATATCCATGTATAAAATTATACATTTCTCTTAGTCCTCTTCTCTCCCAAGAAGTATGTGCAGCCTCTACTTCATTTTCGTTATAAATATATTTTTTCATAAAAGATTTTTTTAATAAATCAAAGTTTACATCATCTGTTGCTTGGTAATAAAATTCTATAAGATTTTGTGGTAAATACTTATCTTTGCAATAGTTATCTTTATAACTTTCTAAATATTTTTTAAAACATTCATATAAAATAATCTTATCTTCTAATTTGTCTTGTTTTTTCATATACTACTTCCTTGATAATTATGATATCATAAAAATAAATAAAGTCAATAAAAAAACAATATCACTAAGACATTATTTTTCTATTACTTTCTTCATTTATATTACTTTTTTCATAATAACTATCAATTTTAAATAACAAGTTCTGACATTCATTATTTTCTACTCCATTGTTATCTAAATTATTTATCATATAGCTTCTATCAAAGTATCTAGAATCTACAAATGACTTTATCATTAAATCAGTTAATTTTGGCATTCTTTTTAAAATATCATCAATAGCTATTATAGGCATTGTTTTAATTGAATCTAATATTAATAATTCTGCTTCTGATATATTTAAATCATCAACAAAACTTTTATTAGTTTTTAAAATTGTTGCATAACCACTATACATAGCACAGTAATGTTTTTTTACTATATTTTTTAATAATTCTTTTCTAATATCTTCTTTACTTAAACTAGATATATAATTTCTAGCATCTTTATTTTTTGTAAAACCATTTGGGTTATCATGTAATGCATAATTTTCCAGTGCCGAAACTATATTTTCATAGCATGCATAATCGCCACCCTTTTCCATTGTCGTCAAAACAGAATAATCTATCATACTAAGTTCTGTACTCTTCATTTTTCTTCACCTATCTTATTGTAACACTTAATTATAATTAATTCATAATTAAAACTAAAATTTTACATTTTATTACAAAAAAAAGCAAGTTATCTTGCTTCTACAATTAATTTAATAGCTGTTCTTTCTTCTGAATCAATTAAGATATCAGTAAATGCTGGTATACATACTAAATTTTTACCAGATGGTGCGACAAAACCTCTTGCAATTGCAATTGCTTTAATAGCTTGATTTAATGCACCCGCTCCTATTGCTTGCATTTCTACTGATGATTTTTCTCTAAATACATTTGCAAGTGCTCCTGCAACTGAATTTGGATTTGATTTTGATGAAACCTTGATTGTTTCCATATTTCTTGCCTCCTTAGTATTACACTAAAGTATATGAAAAAAATAAAAAAATATTTATAAAATATAAATATTTTCAAAATTTTAATTTATATGATAATGATTGACTTTGTGTTCTATTTCTATGTTTATAAGGATATATATTAACAATATCTTTAGTATTTAAATTAGTTGAAATAACTAAATAATCGGTATTTTTTCCATTTATTTTTCCAACACCAGGATCTTTAATAATATATCTATCAAAGATATCAAAATATGTAGGTTCAATATTTTTAATTTTTTCTTTTGCATAAATTATTAAATTTTTAACATCAATATCCTCTTTAAAATTCTTTCTTTTTTTAACTATTTGTTCCAATATTTTTTCATTATAAACAACAATTTGAGATGAAAAATATGGAAGAAATTCTTTTTTCAAAATTAAATTTAACTCAGGATATTTTTCTTTATAAATATATCTTCTTAAAATTCCAATTTCTACTTCATTATCACATACATATTCTTCAGGTATCAAACAAAAATAATTATATGCTTCTTCATAATTTTCCTCTTTTATTAAAATTACAATATATTGTATAAGTGATTTTATCATTCCCTTTTTATATGAATCAAAAAATAATTCTTTAGCTTTTTGATATTCCATTTTACTATTATAAACAATTCCTAAATAATATTCAATTTCCATATTATTCATATATCTTTTAGATATTTTAATTACTTCATCATAATTACCTTGTTTGATTAATATTTTTATATAAGAAATTATCGCATATTCCTCATCTGGATACATATTTATAAATTTAACTAATTCTCTTCTTGCAAAATCTGTTTTATTATTTCTAAGTAAATTTTCTATTGAATTATAATATTTTTCTTTTTTTAATCTTTCCTCACTTTTATTATTTCTCACAATATACCCCCATATAATAATTATTTTTCTTTTCATAATCAAGAGTTGTTTCTCTTCCATGACCTGGATAAACTATAATTTCATCATTATATTTATATATTTTTTTTAGTGAAAATATCATATCATTAAAATTTGAATATTCTAAATCTGTTCTTCCAATAGAATTTCTAAATAAAAAATCTCCGGTAAACATAATATTATCCTCGTAAAAATAATATGTAACTAAATCATTTCTATGACCAGGAGTATATATTACTTCAAATTTAAATTTATCTAATTCATATTTTGATTCATTAACATTAATTAAATTTTCATATGATATCTCATTATTAATATTATTATAAAAAAGAGGTATATTATATTTATTTAATACTTCTTCTAAGGCTCCTATATGATCAAAATGTGCATGTGTTATTAAAACAGCTACCACATTTAAAGATAATTTTTTTATTGTTTCATCAATTTTATGAAACTCATCACCAGGATCAACAATTATACAACTCTTGTCCTTGATAATTAAATAACAATTTTCTTCTAAATTTCCTACTACTATTTTTTTTACTACCACTTTACTTCACCTATTTAAATATATCTAAAATTTCTTCTAAAGATGTTATATTTTTAAATTTACAATTTCTTTCTTTTTCTTTTGTAAACTTTATTCCTATTCCTCCAGATTCTTCCCAATCTATTAAATTACCTGAATAATCATCAACAAGTATTGCTCCTTTTGTTTGAGTCATTTTTGTTTTTGAAACTCCAGACGGAACAGGTATTATTGTTAAATCATTAGTAATACCATCTAAAAATTTAATTTTGGCTTTTGCTTCTTTAAGTGAATTTACATGTGTTAAAATTGATATATTAAATTTACCTGATTCACTTAGTTTTTTTATAGCATTTACACTATCATTTAAAGCAACAGAATCATCTATTAATTCTTCCCAATCTATCTTAGAAAATAATTTACTCATTTCTTTTGTTTGAGTTTTATAGTCTAAATTAAGTTGTTTAGCAAGTTTATAAACAGGAGGTAAAGTATCTAATATTACTCCATCAAAATCTATATATAAGTTTCTCATAAAATATCCTCCTCACTTTTTACTATATTCCAGTTTGGTAAGTTTTTAAAAATCATTACTTCTTTTGTAACTGGATGAATAAATTCTAATTTATATGCATAAAGCATTATTTGTTTTTTATCTTGAAAACCATATCTTTGATCACCATATATTGGATGATTAATATTGCTTAATTGAAGTCTTATTTGATGATGTCTACCTGTTATTAAATTTATTTTTAATAAAGATAAGTTATCTTCTTCTTTTATTACTTTATATTCTAATATGGCTTCTTTTCCATTTTTTTCATCTATATATGAGTTATGTGTTTTTTCATCTTTTGACATTTTATTTATAAGTTTATCACACTTTTTATCTAAAATGCCATGAACTACTGTTAGATATGTTTTATGTATTTTATTAGTTCTAACTTCTTCACTTAGTCTTGATGCTGCTTTACTTGTTTTTGCAAATACCATAACTCCACCTACTGGTCTATCAAGTCTATGAACAAGTCCTAAATAAACATTACCTGGTTTATTATATTTTTCCTTTATATAATTTTTTATTATAGTAAGCATATCAAGATCATTTGATGAATCTGCTTGAACTAACACATTATATGGTTTAATAACTACTATAATATGATTATCTTCATATAAAATTTTCAAATTATTCATCTTTTTCCCATCTTCCATAAATACCACATGGTAAAACTAAATCACTATTTTCCATAGGAAGACCAACTTCACCACTACTTATTTTACCTTCATGTTTTTTATTTATTGTAAGACTTAATATATTTTCAAGTACTTTTGGACTCATTCCTGTTGTATATGAATTAATTAAGAAAAATAATGGATCATCACTTAATACATCTTCACATAGTTTAATTAATTTAAATAAACTTTCTTCTATATTCCAAACTTCTTTATTTGCTCCTCTACCAAATGATGGTGGATCCATAATAATCGCATCATATTTATGACCCCTTCTTATTTCTCTTTGAACAAATTTAATTACATCATCTACAATAAATCTTACATTTTTATCTTGAAGATTTGAACTTATTATATTTTCTTTTGCCCACGCAGTCATACCTTTTGATGAATCAACATGTACAACGTCCGCTCCTGCATAAGCACAAGCAACTGTCGCACCACCTGTATACGCAAATAAATTAAGTACATTTATATGTCCATTACTCTTCTTTATTTTATCTATCATATAATCCCAATTTACAGCCTGTTCTGGAAATAAACCTGTATGTTTAAATCCCATTAATTTAATATTGAATGTTAAATCTTTGTAACTAACTGTCCATCTATCAGAAATATTATTTTTATATTCCCAGTATCCACCACCTGTTTTACTTCTATGATAAACAGCATTTGTTTTATCCCATAATTTTGGATTCGTTTTTTCATCCCATATTATTTGTGGATCTGGTCTTGATAATATTATTCCATTCCAAGACTCAAGTTTCATTCCACCTGACATATCTAATATTTTATAATCTTTCCAAGAATTTGCTAAATTCATCTTTAATCACTTCCAAATCTATATGTATTATACCTTATAGAAGCAAAAAAAACTAGATATAACTAGTTAATTTTTTTACTATCACCCATTTTATAACTTAAATACTTTTGTACTTCTTCTTCACTTGTATCTTTAAAAAATTCTATTGCATTCTCTATTCTTTTAATCTGATTTTCATAATTTTTTAAACAAAAATCAATAATAGAATAATCATTTATAACAGACTTTTCATATGAATCACATACATGATACTTAATAGAATTTATTAAAATAAATAAACATAATAATATTGAAATATAATTTTTATCATTACATATGCATATTATACTAATTATAGACTCAATTATTACTTTAATTGAACAATTTTGTTTTTCATAATTAATATCTTCAAAAAAATCATCAACATTTTTTGAAAAATCATCAGTATTAATACATTCTGATTTAAAATAATTTGATAATTCTCTTAATATTTTTATATATTATTTTTATTCATACTAATTTGCCTCAAAATAAGAATTTATTTGTTCAAAATTTTTACTATAACACTTCTTTTTAACTTCATTTATATTATTTTCTTGATCAAATTTGTTAATTTCTTCTTCTACTTTTTTATATTCTTCATCAAAACTTTCTAAACTTTTATCTAGTAATTCATTTTGTAATTCAATTTCATATTTTTGTGTTTTTTTGTAAATACCAAGCGTAATAATACTTAAAAATAAAACCTTCATCCTAAAAAGTTTATATTCGAAAAAATACATATTATGAGTAATTCTTAAAGATTCTAACTGATCTTTTAAATTATAAATTGCTTTTTTATTTTCTTCTTTTGTACCATTAATATCATTTAATATAACTTTTAATTCTTGTAAATATCTAAATAATTCTTTATCATTCATACAACATTCACCTTTTTCTTAAGTATATAGTATAAATAGGTAAATTTCATTTGTCAATTTTTTTGTTTTTTATTTTTACAATACTGATATAAATCATTACAAGTTAAAGAATCATCTAGTGCTCTATGTGAATTATAATTTAATCCTAAATATTCTTTCAATGTTTTTAATCTATGATTTTTACTATCATAAATTGTTATTCTAGAAAGAAGTAAAGTATCAACTATTCTATTTTTTAAATGTTTTAAATGTAGTTTTGTAATATTTGCTTCTATAAAATCATAATCAAATTTTACATTATGACCAATAATTGTATAATCTTCAATAAAATCTAAAAATTTAGGAAGTACTACATCTATTTTATCTTTTCCTTTTAAGTCATCATCTGTAATACCAGTAACATCTGTTATTATTTGATTTAATTTTATTTCTGGATTTATTAAATAACTAAACTCATCTGTTTTCTTATTATCTTTATATTTTATCGCACCTATTTCAATGATTTTGTCTTTTTTAGGATTAAGACCACTTGTTTCTATATCAAAAACAACATAATCATCAGGTAACTCATTTGTTCTTAAACTCTGATACATATTAATCTCTTTCTAGCACATTAAGTAAAAGTGCATTTATATTATAATTGTTTATACTTATTTTTTCAAGAATTTAATATATAATTTTATTAATAAATTTTGAAGCATTGGGGCCCTATACATTTCTTTTGGATTTTCTTCTTTTACTGCTTTTATAATTTGTTTTGTAATAGAATCATACTTTCTTTTGGCAGAAAAATCTAATATTTCATTTTCTAAGTTTCTTATTGAATCATAAAAATCTTTAAAAATAGTTTCTTCATTATATTTATTTTCTATCATGAATCTATTAAACCCTGTTTTGTAAAGACCTGGTTCTATAATAGATACTTTTATATTTTTGTTTATTGCTTTTATTTCTTTTCTTAAACATTTACCTATCATTGTAATACTTGCTTTAGTTCCCGCATATATTCCAAAAAATGGAATTGATATATTTGATATCATAGAAGACATAATTATTATTTTACCATTACCCTTTTCTATCATTTTATTGATAACCTTTTTATAAGTTCAAAATTTGATAGAACATTTACTTCATAACTATATCTAAATTTTTCTGTATCTATATCGATAATACTACCTCCATATCCAACTGCAGCATTACTTATTAATATATCGATATTTATTTCATCTAAAGCATTTAAATCATTTTTATTCGTAACATCTAATTTAAAAGTATCTATATTGTCCATATTTTTAACTTTATTATTTAATACTTCTAATTGTTTATCATTTTCTGTTGTTAAAAAAACATGATATCCTTTTTTTGCAAGATTAATTCCAGCATTATATCCAAGACCAGATGCTGAACCTGTTATTAAAATATTCATATTTATCACCAATAGTATTTTGTTCAAAAAAAAGAAATACATACGGGATGCTCTCGTAAGTTTATAATATTTTTTTGTGAGTTAACCCAATGTTTTTTTTATTGAATTATCAAATACATTAGTGTATAATACCATTAAGGATGTGAAAGTGTATGCCGAGAATATATGATAATAATTTTAAATTTATGATAGTTGATTTAATTGTTAATAAAAAAAATTCTACAAGTAAAACTGCTGAGAAATATGGTGTTCCTTTAAAAACATTAGAGAAATGGATTACATCATATAATAAAGATAAAACATCTTTTGGAACAGAAAATTTAACAAAAGAAGAACAAATAAAAGAATTAAAAAAGCAATTAAAAAGATTAGAAGAAGAACAAAGAAATATAAAAGAAACAATCGAATTAATGGAAAATTAAAACACTACTCAAATAGTGTTTTAATTTCGTTTGGCATACTTGCCTCAAAAATAAGTAATTTTTTCGTAACTGGATTTATAAGTTCTAACTTATATGCATGAAGTGCAAGTCTATTAATTAATTTACTTTTTTCACCATACTTTAAATCACCAAGTATTGGTGTTTTATTTTCTTTCATATGTACTCTTATTTGATTTTTTCTACCTGTTTTTAAATTAATATCTAAAAGAGAAATATTTTTTCTTTCTTTTAAAACTTTGTATTCTGTAATAGCAAGTTTACCACTTCTATCTTTTACAGAATATACCATATTACCATTTTCTTTTAAATAACTTTTAATCGTTCCTTCTTTGTTTTCCATTTTTCCATCAATAACTGCATAATAACATCTTTTCTTTACTATATCATTCCAATTATCTTGATATAAATGTTTAGCTCTTTCATTTTTAGCAAACATAATTATTCCAGATGTATCTTTATCAAGTCTATGGATTATAAAAATTCTATTATTCTTATTTTTCTTTTTTAAATATTCCATAACTAAATGATACGCAGTTTTATTTTTTTCTTTTTCTGTTGCGACTGTAAGTAAACCAGATGGTTTATTTATTACAATAATATCTTTATCTTCATATATTATATCTATGTTTTTAGCAACTTTTTCTCTTATTTCAACTACATCTCCAATATTTAATTCATAATTATATTTAGTAGTCATATTACCATTTACAAATACTTTTTCATTATGTAATAAACTTTTTACACTATTTTTTGATAAATTACTAAACATTTTCTTTAAAAATTCTATTAATATTTCATTTTCTTTTACTATATATTTTTCCATTATCCATTCTTCCTTATAACCACATGTATTCTTTTTGATTCATCATTTGCTCTTTGTCTAAAGAAATTAGTAAGAAGTGCATAACTAACATCATATTTGTCTAGTATCTCTTCTAATTTCTTCTTTTTATAGATAAAAAACTCATGTTCAAATGTAAATGTTTTAAGACCAATTGTAAAATTAATAGTTCTTATTTGCATACTATATTTTGGACTATAAAAGCACTCCATATATCTTTTATTTCCATCTACTACATCATAAACATCATCATTTGATCTTCTATTATCTAAATCTATTACCATTATTCCATCTTTTTCTAAATGATCAAGTGAATTTTGAAGTGCCTTTTCAAATTCATCATAACTTTTTAAATGATTAAAAACTGAATGCATTGATATAATCGCATCATATTTTTCATCTATCTTATAATCAAGTATATTAGCTTTAAAAATTCTTGCTTTTTTTACCTTTGTTTTTGCAAGTTCAACTATATTTTCACTTAAATCAAGGCCATCAACTATATAACCTACATTTTCTAAAATATTTAAGTGTGTTCCTGTACCACAACCTAAATCTAATACTCTTTTTTTATCTTTAATCATTCTAAATAAAAAACGCATTTCTCTTTCATAATTTCTATACTTATTGAAAATATCATAAAAGTCTGAATATTTGTAATAGTCTTTAAATAATTCATCAATCATAAAATACCTCTTAACTCATTATATCACATTTTTTACCTTACTTCATATGGATTAACATGAACCATACAATGTTTTACGATATTTATTTCATTTTCAACACTATTATGAATTTCTTCAGCGACCTTATGTGCATCTTTTAATAATAAATTTTCATCTACTGATATTTCAACATCAACATATGCTTTATTACCAAATTGTCTTGTTTTAATATCATCTATATTTTTAACACTTTCATTTTTCTCAATTACACTTATTACTTTATCAATAACTTCTTTATCACAAGATTTATCTACCATTTTATCTATTGCATCTTTAAATATATCTATTGAAACTTTAATAATACATAATGATATTATCACGCTCGCTAATGGATCAAATATTTTAAATCCAAGTCTAGAACCTAATATTCCAATAAAACTACCAATTGATGATAATGCATCTGATCTATGATGCCATGCATCTGCCTTTAATGCTGCCGAATTAATTTTTTTTGATACTCTTATTGTATATTGGTACATTGCTTCTTTTGATATTATTGAAATAATAGATGCGATAAGGGCTAAAACTCCTGGCATAACAAGATTACTACTATTAGTTACATTTTTTATTCCATTTATTCCTATTAATGCTCCTATTATAAAAAGCATACCAGAAAGTATTATTGCAGATACACATTCTATTCTTTCATGACCATAAGGGTGATCACTATCTGCTTTTTTATTTGATATTTTTACTCCTATTATGACAACAAAAGTACTAAGTACATCAGAAAGTGAATGTACTGAATCTGATATCATCGCAGATGACTTTGATATAACACCTGAAATAAATTTTATAAGTGTTAATAAACAATTCAAAATAATACTTATTACAGAAACCTTGATTGCTATTTTTTCATTATTTTTCATATATCCTCCTATTTTTAAATAAAAATACACCTAATTTGTGAAACTTATATTATGTCCCGCAAATTAAGTGTATACTTATATGCTGCCAAAAAAGGCCCGGTTGTTAATAAATAACAACTTGATTAATATTTAACTTGTGAATAAATGATATCATTTACTTTATTATATGTCAATAATTATTTTTTGTTATTAATCTAATCTTGGAGTTAATATTTCATAACCATCTTTTGTAATTAATACTGTATGTTCATAGTGTGCTGCACTTTTTCCATCTTCTGTTCTAATTGTCCATCCGTCATCTTCTTCATAAATATCATCTGTACCAAGATTAAGCATTGGTTCTATACATATTACCATACCTGCTTTTAATATTGGTCCTGTTCCTGCTGCACCATAATTTGGAACATTAGGATCTTCATGCATATCTGTTCCAATACCATGACCACATAATTCTTTTACTATACCAAGATTATGACTTCTAGCATATTTTTCAACAGCTGCAGATATATCTCCTACTCTTGCTCCTGGTTTTACCATTTTTATTCCTTCATATAATGCTTTTTCAGTATGTTCCATTAAATATTCTTTTTCTTTTGATACATCTCCAACTTTATAAGTCCAAGCAGCATCTCCTTGATATCCTTTATAACCTATAACCATATCAATAGTTATAATATCACCTTTTTTAAGTTTTCTATTACTTGGTATACCATGAACAACTTCATCATTTATACTTGTACAAAGAGTTGCTGGAAATCCTTCAAAACCTTTACAAGTAGGAACTCCGCCCATACTTCTTATATATTCTTCTGCAAGTCTATCAAGTTCTTTTGTTGTAATACCTTCCTTAATAAATGGTTTTAAGTATTTATGTGTTTTTGAAACCATATAACCTGCTTCTCTCATTAATTCAATTTCTCTATCGCTTTTTATTGTTATCATAAAAATTCCTCTTTTCTAGAAGATATTATACAACAAAAAAGGTACTATTTCTAGTACCCATTCTAATTTGATTTTCTCTTTTTTCTAGTTACTATGTTATTTAAAATAATAAATAATATAGAGAACATAATAATTATTATCATATTTATTATTATAGGATGCATACTACTTATATTAATAACATCTATATTTTTTAATAAATCATTAGAATTTATATAATAATATGCTGGTAAAATATGTGCAAAATTAAGCACTGAACTTGGTAAATATTCTGCTGGTACAAATGCACCACAAAGGAATGCAGAACCAAGAGCAATTACATTTACTATACCAGATATTGCATTTTTATTATTAGTTATAGAACTTATTAAAATTGATAAAGTAAGTGCGCAAAATGTAAATATAAATGAATTAATAATTGATATTAATCCTCTTATAGAAAACATTATATCACCAACTATAGTAACACCAATAATAACAAACAAAAGCCAAACTATACTTGAAAAAACAATACTTGCGAGTAATATTTTATTATTATGACTCTTATAATTTATACTACTAATATTAATTCTTTTACTAATACTTTCTTCTTTAAATGAACATAGTACTAAGCATACAATATATATTATAATTGCTAAAATACTATAACTAGCAAAATTAAAATAGTAAGCAATATTATATGTTTTTGATGTATCTACTTTTGATGTTATTTTAACATTTACATCATCATTTATATTATCATTTATAAGAGTAATAAGTTCATCTTCACTACCCGCTTCTTCATTATATATATTTTGAAGTTTTATATATCTTTTTAACATCATTTCAGATAAATGTGCATCATATTCATCTGTTTTCTTTATATCTAATTTTGGATTTTTTCCTAAAAGTACATTTTTTCTATAATCTTTTGGAATATATATTACATAGCTTACTTCTCTATAAAAAAGCGAATCATTTATTTTTTCTTCATTATTTTCTACTTTCACTATATTAGAATTTTTCTTCATATAATCAATTAGATTCTTAGTAAGACCTTTATTAACATCTTGATTTATTATTAATATATCTGGTTTACTATTTACAAAGTTAATATTATTATCACTTGTTTTCATATTAACTGCGCCAAATATAATTAATAAAGCGGTATATAAAATGATTGTGGGTTTTAGTTTATTTACTATTCTAAAAAATGTTTTAAATACTGTCATATTTTTGCCTCCTTAAAGAGTTTATAGAAAGTATCATCATAATAATAGAAAATATTACTAAACTAATAATATTAAAATAATATCTATCTAAAGTATTGTAATAATATAATGAATAAAGTCCATCAGTTATCATATTTACTGGATTTAACTTATTAATTATAGGAATATTTTTATCAATTACATATTTCATTGTTATTCCCATCATTCCAGATAAGAATGATCCAAGCATTATAACTGATATTAAAATTCCTATCTTACTTCCTTCACTTACTTTAAATTTTGATGCAACAAATACTCCAAGTGTAAGTCCAGATAATGATCCTACTAATGAAAGCGCTATTACAAGTGGTAAGTTATTTCCATAATCTACCTTTATTACAAATATTGTAAATATAAATAAAAGTGTTAATCCTATTAACTGAACTAAATAACTAGAAAGTAAACTACTTAATAATAACTTTGTTTTACTTGTTGGTGATAGTGATGTTCTTTTTCCAACACTATTCATATTTGCTAATTTAAAATTAGTAATATACATTGAAAGCATACTTCCATATAAACATGCCATCGCAATTAAAGTGTAGTATTCAATCATTGTATAACTTAAATTTTTATTTGAAATATTATTTAATTTTACATTATCTTTATTTAATATTTTTATAACATTGTTATATATTTCTTCATAATTAATAATTTTATCATAACTATTATTTTGTGATTTTATTACTTCTCTTCTTACTAAATCATTCATTATTTTTCTATCACTTTTAAGTTCTGAAACCACATACTTTATTATTGTTTCATTTACTCCAGATGAATTAACAGTAATATTAACATTATCATTTGTAAATTCTAAATAACCAGATATTTTTTTATTCTTTAATTTTTCTTCTGCTTCTTTTTTACTTACATATTTTGTATTAAATATTCTTGAACTATTATTTTTATCACTTAATTCTTTCATTGCTTCTTTATAGAATTCATCATTTTGAAACTCTTTATTTTCTATAACTGCAATATCTATTTGTTTAAAATTTTCTTTATTTTCTATATCTGAAAATGCAAGATAAAAGAATAATCCAAGTAATATTGGAAAGGCAAATGTCCAAAAGATTAATCCTTTATTTCTTATTAGTACTTTAAATGAATATTTAAAATTATTTATAAACATTAGTCTCTAAGTTCCTTACCTGTAAGAAATAAGAATACATCATTAAGTGATGGTCTTTCTGAGAATATTTTATTATATTTTACATTATTTTCTTTTAAGAAATCTATTAATTCTCCTAAGTTATTTTTGCCTTTTTTATATGTAATTACTAGTACTTTTTCATTTAGTGATATATTATGAACAGTTTTAAATTTTTTTATTTCTTCTATTATTTTATTATTTATTTCATCTATTTCTACTGTTATTTTTTCTTCTATATTTGCACGTTTTTTAAGTTCATCACTTGTTCCTTCAGCAAGTATTTTACCTTTATCTAGAATAATAATTCTATCACATAATATTTCTACTTCTTCCATATAATGTGTTGTATAAACTATACTTGCGCCATCATCTCTTAACTTTTTAATACCTTCTAATATATTATTTCTACTTTGTGGATCAACCGCAACTGTTGGTTCATCTAAGAATATAAGTTCTGGTTTATGTGATATTCCACATGCTATATTAAGTCTTCTAAGAAGTCCACCTGATAACTGTTTTGGATAAAACTTTTTATAATTTTCTAACCCTACTAGTTTTATCGCATCATTTACATATTCTTTTCTTTTATTTTTATCTGTTATATAAAGTGAACAAAAATAATCTATGTTTTCATATACAGTTAATTCACTAAATACTGCAATTTCTTGAAATACTACACCTATTTTTCTTTTTATGTCATAAGCGTCTGGGCTCATTTCTTTACCAAATATTTTTATTTGTCCATTTGCTTTTATAAGTGATAATACACTATTTATTGTAGTTGTTTTACCACTACCATTTGGTCCCAAAAGTCCAAGAATTTCACCCTTTTTTACTTCAAAGGATAAATTATCTATGGCTTTTAAATTTTTATATTCTTTTGTTAAATTTTTAACTTCTATTACATTTTCCATTATTTTTCTCCTATTTAATATCTACTCCACCAAATACACAAGTTGCTTTTATATATAGTGTATACTTTTTATTTTGATCATCTTTATTTTTCTTTTTATTATCTACTCCACCAAAGAATGATGAAGATGATATTTTTACTTTTACATTATCTGGAACTAAAATATCTGCTCCACCAAATACACATTTTACATCTATTACAGTATCACTATTTATTTTTGCATTTCTTAAATCTAAATCAATACCTCCAAATACACTTGTTAAGTTTGCTCCATCAAATTTTTCATCTGATAAATTAACTTCTTGACCAGAAAAAACAGTACAATAATTATTATCATTTGTTTTATTTATTTTTTGTATTTCAGATTCTATTTTTTTATCTATTTTTCCTTTAAATATGCATGATATTCCAACTAATATTAATATTATTGGAACAATAAGTTTCCATAACATACCAATTTCTATAACATCTCTTCTCCATAATAATAATCCTATTCCAATTATTAATCCAATTATATTTTCAAGTTTATTTTCTTCTGTAATAATACCAATAAAACAAGGAACAATTATAAATAATGTCCACCATCCATCAAAAAATATATCTACATTAATTATTTCAAATGCATTTAATCCTATTATTATTCCAAGAGTAATCAAAACAAGTCCCCATATTATACTTTTTAAATTTTTCATATTATCTCTCCTTTTTTATATCATATACTATGATTCTAATTACAATATAACATACGTTATAAATTGTGTAAATAAAAAAGTAGAATTAATCTACTTTATATATCTTCTTGTAAAAAATTCTTAATAAAAATATTATAATTGCACCTAAAACTATAGGATTTACAAAACTATTAATAAGTTCATATTTAGTACTATAATTCTCATATTTCATTGATTTAGAATTATCTGTTTCTGAAACATAAATTAATTTTTTATATTCTTTTTTATTTCTAAATGTTTCTCTATCTAAAAAAACTATTTCCCCTATATATTCATATTTTTTACCATCTTTACCTGTATAATAAAAGTATCCAATACTGTATTCTTGATCTTCATCTGTTGGATTATCATAATGTTCTAACATTGCCCATTCTGTATACCATTTATCACTATTATATTTTTTTCAAAATCTTTTTTGTTTTTATTAACATAAAAATATATTAAACTTAATATTGTTGACAAAATAATAATTGCAACAAGAGATTCTATCAAATTATGTTTTAATTCAATCTTTAGTCTATTATAAGATTCATAATTTGAAACATAAAATTGTTCATTTATATCATTTAAATTAATATTAAGGTTATCTTTTTTTAATTTTGTTTTATTTATATATAGTTTAATAAATGTAACCATATATATTATTAAATATGGAATAATAGCATATAAAAATTCTCTTAATTCACTTATTTCTTTATTATTTTTAACAATAAAGAAATAGCATACAAAAACAAAAGCAATTATTATTATAACTAATGATTCTAAAAATGTTTTTCAAATTTTTTTATTTCTAGTATAACTTCTTCATAACTTTTTTCATTTTTCCTCCATATATAAAAAGCAATCTTTATCATGTGAATTAATTATTCCTATTGCTTGAAGATACGAATATATTACTATTGTTCCAACGAATTTCATACCTCTTTTATTTAAATCTTTTGATATATTATCTGATAACTCTGATTTTGTTTTACCTACTTCATATATAACCTTATTACTAGTAAATGACCAAATATAATTACTAAATGAGCCATATTCTTTTTGTATTTTCTTAAATATTTTTGCATTGTTAATAGCTGCTATTATTTTTAATTTATTTCTAATTATTCCTTTATTATTTAATAACATATTTATTTTTTCTTCATCATAATTTATTATTTTATCAATATTAAAGTTATCAAAGGCTGCTCTAAAATTTTCTCTTTTATTTAGTATACATTCCCAAGAAAGACCTGCTTGAAATGATTCAAGTAATAACATTTCAAACAAATGATTGTCATTAAAACTTTTTCTTCCCCACTCTTCATCATGATACTTTATATAAAGCTCATTATTCATATTAACCCAAGAACATCTATTCATAATTACCAATCCTCTAAATTAATTATACATAATCTTTTAATATTTTTCCATAAAAAACCATATCTTATTTTGATATGCTTACTTATTACCTTGTTAATTTTAATACTTTTGGATTATTTAACTCACCTTCAAAAACCGTTACTGCAGGTCCTGTCATATACACATGATTATCTTCACCAAGTTCAATATTTAAATTTCCTCCTAAAAGTTCAACATTAACACTTCTTTTAGTTAATCCATTTAAATTATATGCAACAACGCTTGCACAAGCACCTGTACCACACGCTAATGTTTCGCCTGTTCCTCCTTTCCAAACTCTCATTTTTATATTTTCAGGATCTTTTATCTCTACAAATTCAACATTAGTTTTATTTGGAAAAACTTCATTAATTTCTAAAATACTACCATATTTTTTTACATCAAAATCTGATACATTATCTACAATTGTTACTGCATGAGGATTTTCCATGGATACACATGTAAAATCAAAACTTTTATCTAGTGCATTTAATCTTAAATTTTGTGCAATTTTTTCTTCATTTCATGACTACATTATAAAATTTAATTATGTGTAAAATATGGTGAAAAATAGGAGAAATAAAGAAAAAAAGATAGATTACTCTATCTTTAACCCAAAGCAACATCTAATATCATCATTAATACAAATCCACCTATTAAACCTATTGTTGATAAATTTTTATTTTCTTTTACACTTTCAGGAAGTAGTTCTCTTGCGACTACTACAATCATTGCTCCTGATGCAAAAGATAAAAGAATTGGTAGTATACTTTTTATACTCATTGCAAGTATTACTCCAATAATAGCAGCAATTGGTTCTACTATTGCTGATGCCTGACCTATCATAAAACTTCTAAACCTAGAATACCCCTCTCTCCTAAGCGGAAGTGATACGGCAGCACCTTCTGGAAAATTTTGTATACCTATTCCAAGTGCAAGCATTAATGCTCCTATGGTGTTCATACTAGCACTAGAACTTGCAATACTTCCAAATGCTACACCTATTGCCATTCCTTCTGGTATATTATGAATTGTAATTGCAGAAACAAATAATATACTTCTTTTTAATGATTCATTATTTTCTTTTTTCTTTCTTATGCTTAATACTTTGTCTAAAAAGCTATCAGAAAAAAGTACAAATAAGCCTCCTATTATAAAACCAATTGATGGAAGTACCCACTCTTTAAATCCTAGTTCTAATGACAAATCTAATGCTGGAGATAAAAGTGACCAGAAAGATGATGCAATCATAACTCCTGCACTAAATCCCAAAATAGTATCTAGTACTTTTTTATTCATCTCTTTAAAAAAGCAAACAACAAGTGCTCCCAAAGCAGTTACTCCCCAAGTGAATATTGTTGCTAATAATGTTTGAATTACTGGGTTTAAACTATTAAACCAATTCAAATTTTAACTCACCTCATAATACATAATATGAAAATGTATATTAACCTGACACTAAAAAAGGATAAGATAATTTTTGTATCTCATCCTAATACTTAAATTCTAATATTATTAAATATTTAGTGTCTTTATTATAAGTCATTATACAATATTCATAATCTTGTTTTTTATCTATTTTATTAGTATATTTATTAAGTGATTTATTATACATTAAATAATACCCAGAATTATAATTTAAATTTTTAATATTTAATTTTGAAGAAATATTATCAGTACTTAACCATTTATCACTTTTCTTTATTTCATTTTCTATTTCAGTTGCATATTCATTATAGTAAATTGATTTAAAATATTTATAATTACTTAAGCTGTTTTCATGATAATTAACACCTTTATAAAATCTACCTTTATCAGGTAATTTTATTAAAGATATTTTTTCATACTTATATATATTATTATAATCAATAGGAATATCTTTAGGAGATAAATCTAAAATAATGCAAACTAATGACAAAAATATACCTACTATACTAACAATAATATTTTTATTTAACTTATAACCCTTTTTATTTGCAATAACTTGAATTACTAAAAATATTATAAAAATAAATAATTCAATTAATACTGGATAACAAAATTTTTCAGAATAACTACCTGTAATATAATAGATTAAAGATAGTAAAAAAAATATATTAACTACAAATATTATTTTAAATATAATATTTACTTTATCTGAATTTATATTTTTATTATCATTTTTATGTTTATATTTTTTTATATCAATTTTTCTGATAAAATCTTGTTCATCTCTGGACAATCCGTCTTTTTTTAAACACATATATAATGTTTTATAAATTATATAAAAATTTTTATTTGTTTCAATTATTTTGTTAATTTTAGAATATTCTATATTGTTATTAGAAATTTTACTTTTTCTTATTAAGTATTTTTTATAAAAACTTATTTCATACTTCTCTTCATTTATATATAACAAATTATATAATTTTGTTATATATCCGTTTAATGTAATTTTATTTACTATATATAATATTAATGTAAGCAACAAAAAAACTAATAATGAAATATAAGATGTTGAATAATTATGATTTAATAATACTTGAAAAACTAATAACACAAATAAAATCAATTCAAACTTTACAAAATTTCCATATTTAATATTTTTATTTAATTTTGCATATTGAACAAAATCATCATAATTTATTTTTGATTTATAATTAAATTTTTCTTTTTCCATAACTATACTCCTATAATAATTATTTTTTTACTTTATCTTCTCAATAGAAATAATTTCAGGTTCAGATGTAACAAGTCCCATTGATAATTTAAAAGTTACTTTTACATTTTCTCCTTTTGCAATATTGATATCATACATTCCATTACCACTCCATAAATTAAATGAAAGTTTATGATTTCCATATGTTGTATCTATTTTTATTGATTTATTACTTTTAACACTTCCAACACTATTGCCATCCAAATAAATATCAATTGGAACTAAACAACCATAAAATTGTTTCATTCGTTCAAATAATATATAACAATCATTTTCATCTTTTATAACTTTATTACCACAATTTGTACAAAATTTATTATCTTCTTTTATTTCACTTTCACATTTATTACAAAACATATATTTTCCTCCTACTTATAAAATAATTATACCATACACTAGAAAAAATAAGGAAAATAATGTATTATTTTATTGGTGATATATTTATGAACGAAGAAAATTTAATTAAATACTATAATAAATTTAATGAAGATAAAAGATTAAATACAAGACATGGACAAGTTGAATTTATTACATCTATAAAATATATTAAAGAATATTTAAAGGAATTTAATAATCCTAAAATTCTTGATGTTGGCGCAGGTACTGGTAAATATTCTATAAATTTAGCAAATGATGGATATGATGTTACTGCACTTGAACTTGTTAAGCATAATTTAAAAGTAATTGAAAAAAATAGTGATAAAGTCAAAGTTATTCAAGGAAATGCGACTAACCTTTCTAAATTTAAAGATGAATCATTTGACATTGTATTACTTTTTGGTCCAATGTATCATTTAATGACTGATGAAGAAAAAATAAAAGCATTATCTGAAGCAAAAAGAGTTACTAAAAAGAACGGTTATATTTTAGTTCAATATTTTATGAATGATTATTGTATTATTAGATATGGTTTTAAAGAAAATAACATAATGAACTCTATTAATAATAATGAAATTGATAATAATTATAAAATTGTATCTTGGGTTGATAATCTATATTCACCTGTTAGAATTGAAGAGATAAATAATTATAATAAAATAGTAAATTTAAAAAGAGTTAAAATTATAACTCCTGATGGATGTGCAAATTATATTAGAGATGTATTAAATAAAATGGATGAAAATACATTTAATGAATTTATTAAATATCATTTAACTACTTGTGAAAGATATGAAATGATAGGATCTGCTGCGCATACTTTAGATATATTAAAAAAGGAAGACTAAAATCTTCCTTTTAACATTTTTTATCAATAGAACAAGAGTTTTTATTTTCTGTAACACACTCTAAAACACATTTAAATTTATTATATGTTTCTTTTTTCATTTCATCTGTTAATTTCATATATGCATCTGTTTGTGCATCGCTTATACCAGTTGTCATATCTTCTGCTTTTCCATCTACAATAGAAATAACTGTTGGTGCATATATTCTTTTTTCATTCGCACTTACTCCTTCATTATCTTTATTTGTAAGAGTATAATCATCTAAAACATTATCTAGTAATTTTAATAATTTATAATATCCACTAGTTCCTTTTTTAGCTGTTTCTACTTTACCATCATCATTAACTTTCATTGTATCACGAATATTTTTTACATCTACATAATATATTTCTTCTAATCCTAAATCACTTGATACTTCTATTAATGATTCTATTACACTTCTACACCATGGACATTCTTTAAATCCAAAATATACTGCGAATGTTTCTTTATTTTCTATTTTCTTTGCTACTTCTTCTGCACTAGAATAAATAAATGGATTATTCTTATCTATATTTATGTTTCTTACAGATTTACCTTCTACTTTTGTACCATTTAATGATTCATATTCGTTTTTAAATTTCTTTGAATCACTTTGATTAAATGAACAACCTGTAACTAATAATACTAAAGAAATAAAGAAAGCAAAAAATAATTTATGCTTCATTTTTTGCTCCTTTTTTTGTTTTCTTAACAGAATCCATTTCTTCTAATTTATCCATAATTTCTAATTTATTTTTATTATTGAATAAAACAATTATAACAGTAGCAACTGCAATAAATAATAGATTTACAATAATTATAAGTGCTGTTGTATCTGATGATTTTGTTGTAGTAGTCTCTTCTGCATTATCAGAACTTTCTGCTAATTTTTGCATAACATCATATTCATTTTTTGAATCGTATTGTTTTTTTATTGCTTCTTTTATTTCATCATTATAACTTTCAGCATATCCTGCGAAAACCTTATCACCAATAACTATATAAGGTACTCCTTCAGCCTTTTGACCTAATAAATTACTTACTTTATCCATTAGTTCTGCATTATCATTATCATACCAAACTTCATATGATACAACTTTGAAATATTTACCATAATCATCAACAATACTATTTAAATATGTTAAAAATTTCTTACAGTAAGCACAACCCTTTCCTCTAAATAAATATATAATTGCTTGATCATCTGTTTCTTGATAATTAGAAAAATCATGATCAATTTCTTCTTCTTTTAGTGCTTCATCTAAATTAAGAGTTTTGTATTCTTTTTCTTCTGCATTAACACTAAAAGGAATAAAGCACAATACTGAAACTAATATTGCTAAAAATACTTTCTTCATTTCTATTACCTCCACTATTACATTATATCATTTACATAATGATTTTAAAAGACAAAATTCTACATTTTTTTATTTTTACATATAATTAACTCCTAGACTTTTATATATTTTTATTGCATTTGGAAGATTAAAAATTCTCGTAAAAATCAAATTATAAAATTCATCTGCTAAAAAGATAGAACATATACTTATTGTAACAATTAAAAATACCTTTTTATTTGATCTACTTGCTACATGAAAACAAAATGGTACAATAGCGTACATTAAAAGTAAAGCAGATAGTCCAAAAAACATTACACTTCTAAGACATACAAATCCGTTAATATTTCCAAAATTTAATATTTCTGTATTATAATCCCAATATCTAAGTCCATCACCTATAATATAAATTCCAAGACCTGAAAAATACTCTAATAACCCAGTTGAAATAACACTTATTAAAAATACCTTTAATGGATTTTTTCTATATTTATATGAAAGAATATATATCATAACTGAACCTGTCGCATATATATTTATCCAAGGAAGAAAATTTCCTCCCCTATAATAAAATTCTTTCATGCCACCATTAAAAAAATAAAATAAATATTCATATAAAAAACCAAATACACCACCTATTACAATAATCATACAAAAGATGCCAAGCATTGTTTTTTTATCAAATGAATGATTCTTTTCTAAATAATCTTTATACTTCATAACTACTCCTATTATATAACTTATTCTAACATATATTTATGAAAAATAAAAGCAGTTTATTATTCTGCATTTACTTATTCTTTACTTAGAATTTCTTCTTCTGTTTCCTTAGTTATTTTTTTATATTTAACCATTTTATCTAAGACTTGTTTTTGTCTTTCTTTTGCAAGTTTTAAATTTTCTTTTGGATTATATACTGATGGAGCATTTGGAATACCCGCTAAAAGTGTTGCTTCACTATCAGTCATATCTTTAGCATCTTTATTAAAATATCCTTTACTTGCTTCACTTACTGTATAATAACCATTACCAAAATAAGATGTATTTAAATATAATTCAAGTATCTCGTTTTTTGTATAATTTTTTTCTAAATCAAGAGTTACAAATACCTCTGCAACTTTTCTTTTTAAATCTTTTTCTTGAGTAAAATACATATTTTTTGATAATTGTTCTGTTATTGTACTTCCACCTTCTAAAAACTCTTTAGCCTCTATATCATGTAAAAACGCACGAACTATTGATGTAACACTTACTCCATGATGTTTATAAAATTTATGGTCTTCAATTGAAATAACTGCATCAAGATATATTTTTGGCATATCAGTTATTTTTGTATAATTTTCTTTATTTTGAATTTCTTCTACTTTTTCACTCAATGGTGTTTTATCTATTGCATCCTTATACATTTTATATCCACTAACTGTAAAATATATACAAAATGATACTAAAAAAAGTAATATTATAAACAAAATTTTCTTTATTATTTTCATTTTTACCACTCAACTTTCTAATACAATTTTAATATATAATTATTTTTTTGTCATTTGTTTAATATTACTTAATATTACATTTTTGAAATTTAATACACATAGTTTACACATTTAATTTTGAAATAACATTTTCTAAATTTTCATGTATTACTAAAGTAGCATATTCATCTAATGGCGTATCATTTTCATTAATTATAATTAAATTATTTCCACTAAAGTTTCTAACTAAACTTGTGGCTGGTTCTACTGTTAATGAAGAGCCTAATACAATTAAAGTATCTGCATTATTTATATAATATATGGCCTTTTCAAAGTCATCATTTAACATTTCACCATATAAAACAACATTTGGTTTTATTATGCCTTTACAGTCACAATAAGGAACACCTTTACTATTAAAAACACATTCTGCACTATATTCTTTACCACATTTTACACAGTAATTTTTATATATAGTACCATGTATTTCAAGTACATTTTTTGTGCCCGACTTCTTATCTAATCCGTCAATATTTTGAGTAACAACTGCTTTTAGTTTTCCATCTTTTTCTAACTTTGTTAAATATTTATGAACAATATTAGGTTCTTTATCTAAAACATTCATATTTGATTTATAAAATTTATAAAAAGTATCTGGTTCTAAAAAAAAGCATCTTGAACTTAAATAATACTCTGCACTATGTTCAAATTTTTCCTTATATAAACCATTTTTACCTCTAAAATCTTTTATGCCACTAAGAGTTGAAACTCCAGCCCCAGTAAAAGCAACTATATTATTTGAATTATTTATTATTTCTTTTAATTTTTCTATTTTTTCCATAATCTTTTCACCATAATAATTATATCACTACAAAAGAAAAATACTAATAAAAATTAGTACTTTATTTTGCAGTAAATCCGCCATCTATAGGAATAATTGCACCTGTTATAAATGATGCATCATCACTTAATAAATAACATATTAAATTTGCTATTTCTGTATCTTTTCCAAGTCTTCCAATAGGAAGCTCATTTCCCATTGCTTTTTTTACATTATCTGGAACCATACTTAATATTGGAGTGTCTACATATCCTGGTGCGATAGCATTAACTCTAATATTATCTCTGGCATAAGTTAAAGCTAAAGATCTAGTCATTTGATTGATTGCACCTTTACTAGCTGAATATGCAAAACTAGTTGTTGATCCTACAAGACCATACATTGATGATGTATTAACAACTGCACCTTTACCATTTTTAAGCATTTCATTAATTACATATTTATTTAATAAAAATATACCTGTTTGATTTACTGAAATAACTTTATTCCATTCATCCATACTTACTTCATGTGGTTTACTAGCGCTTCCACCAATACCAGCATTAGCAACTAAGTAATCTATATGATTAAACTTTTTAATTATTTCTTCTATACAATTTTTAACATTTTCTTCATTTGAAACATCACATTTTAAATAAATTGCATTACCTCCAAGACTATTAATAATTTCTTCATCCATTTTTAAATCAAGAATTACTACATTTGCACCTTCACTTAATAATTTTTTTGTAGTTGCAAGTCCTATTCCACTTGCACCACCTGTTACAACAGCAACCTTTTCTTTAAACATATTATTCACCCATTTCTATTATTATATATTTCTATAGTGATTATAACACATCAAATACATTTTTTATTCTAAATTATAATATTATTTGAATTTAAACATAAAGATTTTTCTTTTTTATTATTATTCTCTACTTCTTGTTTTTTTACAGGTTCAATACATTCTAAAGCATTTTCCATTAATGATGCCTCTATTACCTCCGATGACAAACAACCTATATATTTTCTTTTTGCCATTAATAAATTAAATTCTGGTTTTAAAACATAATAAACATCGCCTTCTTTATTACTACTTACAAAATAAATTGGTTCATCATTACTATTCCAAATTCCAGCATAAATATCATTTATATTGCTATGCATTTCTTCTAAATTTTTTTCTATAGTATTATGAAATCTTTTTAAATCATCCAATAATACCATTTTCTGTGTACCATTACTATCTATATAAGCATATAATAATCCTAAATTATATATATCTTCATAATAAACTCTTGACAAAACAACCACTCCTTTATATAAGAAAATTGTAACATAAAAATAAATAGAATTATCTACTTATTTTTATAAACTAAGTAATATGTAGAAAACTAATGATAAAATTATTAATCCCACTCCAATACATAAAAGTACTATACCTACTGTTTTATTTATTGTAACTACTTTTTCTACAAATCCTTGTTTTGGATTTTTAGAATTATAAAATACTGGTAATTCTGTTCCTATTGGCCATTTTTCTTCTGCAAGTAATCTATAATTATGATAAACTCCTATAGTATTTATATAAAATGTATCATCTAGTATATAAAAGTTATCACTTTCATCATTATTTAATACATATTTATTTTTTGATACAATCTTTTTATAGTGTCTATATGCATTATATTTTTTACCATCTACAGTGTACTCAACAACTGGTGATATAGACCTAGCATTATTTGAACCAAGATATTTATACTTTATAACATTCCCTTTTACCATACTTGTACAATTTTTCTTAAGTTTTTTTTCTTTTATAAAAAATAATATTGACAAAATAATTAATAAAATTCCGACTAGAGCTATACAAATTGAAGAAATCATTTGTGTATTCATTTTTTCACCTCATTATAATTATAGCATAAAAAAAAAGTCCTATTTTACATATATAATTTACTAATAAAAAAAGTACACCTTTAATAAAGTGTACCCAATTAATCAATAATTCTATTCATTTACTTCATTAGTATCTATAACTATTAATGGTATATATATTTCATCATCTGTATATCCTGCATGATTAGAATATAATGGATAATCACCATCAGAAATAAATGCTTTCTTTGTATGAGAAATAGCTAAATAATCACCTAATTCACTTCTAAATTTTGGATTTTCTTCGCCATCACCAAATAGTTTCGAATCTATTACTTCTTCTTTTGTATATAAATTAAAATATTCACTAAAATATTTATTAAACAAATTTTCAAATTCTTCTTGTTTACCATCTTTTATAAAAAATGCAGTTGCTCTAGGTTCGATAGATGGAACCCTTTTTAAACATTTTAAAATATCAGGATAATCTTTTAAAAATATGTCTTCTTCATTTAAATGTCCATGATCTGCCACTACAAAAATAATTGTATCATTTAATTTTTTTGATAATTCGTATATTTTATTTTCTCTTTCAATAATTAAGTCTTTTATTTTTCCATTATCTGTACCCAAATCATGCATTGTATGATCTGGTTCATCATTATATGCATAAATATATTTTTTATTGTCTTGACTACATAATTTTTCTATCTTTTCAAACATTTCATCTATACCTTGATATGCATCTTCATCAAATGGAGTAACTTTATATCCTTTATAATTAGTTTCTTCATTAATTCTATCTGTTACTTCTTTGTGCTTTAAATATTTATTTTCATATTCTATTGCATCATCTAGTACTGTCCAAGTTTCATCACCTTTTTTAGTTCCTGCAAATGTAACTATCGTTTCATCAATATCATCAAAATACATTGTCCAACCAAGCATACCGGTTTCACAAGGATTTAATCCTGTTCTCATACTTGCTGTTGCGGCAACAGTAGTTGCTGGAAAAACACTTGTTATATCTTTTATTTTATGTTTCATAAAAAATGAATCACCTAATAAATGCTTATCCAAAATAAATGTTCCCATACCATCAATTAAAATTGTTACAACATTTTTAGGACTTTTTTCTTCTAACAATTTATCAATATAATCAATAGTATTGTGTTTATATGATGCACCAAAATATTTTGCTATAGAACATGCAAGATTTGTTAAACATTCATTATAATTATTTTTTACTTTCATATTTCTCACCTATTATCATATTATATAAATCTCTAATTGTATGTTCTTTATCTACTATATAACTATCTATTCCAGCATTATCAGCACCTACTTTATCACTTCTAATACTATCACCTATCATTATACAATCTTTTTTATTTGTACCATCTATAGCAAGTTCAAATGATTCTAATCCTGGTTTCATAGCATCTTCTCCAGCCACTATTTTATCTATATAATTAAATAATCCTGCTCTTTTTAATCTTGGAATTTGTGTTCCACTAAACCAACTAGTAAGTATTACTATTTCTTTGTTATTTTCTTTTAAATATTTAAACAAATCAACCACACCATCAACTACTTCATCTTTAATAGTTTCACCATTGTAACTCATCCAACCATTGATTGTATCTTCGCTTACTGTAAAACCATAACTTTTAAAATAATCACTTAGAGTTTTAGTATTATATCTTGGAAATTCTTGTTCATACTTATTTAAAATACTTTGTTTATTCTTAAAAAATTCTTCTTGTTCATTTTCTAAAATATGTTCTTTAAAATAATCATCTTCTTTAGACCAATCTGGAATTAATATTGTATAATCAATATCAAATATATATTTTTTATAATCTTTCATTTTTATCCCTCCATTTAAATAATGAATATATTTTTTTATCAAATACGTTACTGATATTAACAATCTATTATTTACTATATTTCATATAATATCTATTTTCTGTTTCATTTATTATTTTAAATTTCATTTTTTTATATAATGATATTGCTTTAATATTTTTCTTATATACCCATAAATATACAATAGAATTATTTTTTAAAATATTTTTAATTATATCTGTTCCTATTCCTTTATTTCTATATTCTTCTTCTAGATATATTTCATCTAATATAACACCATCATCTTTTTTGGTAACTAATAGACATCCTACTCTATCATTACTACACATAATAATCTTATAATCTGTTATCTCAACTGGTATATGTTCATCCACATAATTATTTATCCTCATTATTTCATCCTTAGGTAAATCATCAGCATATGTAAAAATATTATACAATTTAGATTTCTTTATATAATCAATGTCATTACTAGTTGCATTTATTAAATTATAATTCAAACTAATTCACCACTTTTCAATTACTATTTGTTACTTTCTTCCAAATACCTTTTATACATTTCATCCATACTTGAAATATACTCTTTATCTTGTTTTATTCTAAATTTTTCATACTCATTTTCAGCTTTTTTTATAGCCTCTTTGTGAGAAATGCTACCACTATTATTTAATATTCTTTTTCTCCTAAATTTTAATAAATCATTTGTAGCATCTATCCAGTTTTTCATTGTCATTACATGTCTTTGTTTTGCTTCATCTTCAGCAAATATTAAAAACATATTCGTTAAATCTTTTAAATTATTAATTTCTTCTTCATTCAAATAATTTTTAGCAACAACTACATCATATTTATAAATTAATCCATCGGGACTATTTTTCCAATTAGTTAATCCCATACATTCTTTTTCTGAATCTGCTCTTTCGTAAATAAGTTCTGCAGCAGTATGCCCAGTAATAGCATAATGTAATTTGTTTTGGACTATTTTAAAAAAAGTATAAGCTTCCTCAGATTTAGAATTATAATCTGTTGAGGTTGCAATAAATAAATCCATAATTTTTTGATAAGCCATTCTTTCACTAACTCTAATCGTTTTGATGCGTTCTAATAATTCATCAAAATATTTAGTATCATATTTATTTCCATTAATAAATCTTTCATCATTTAAAGAAAAACCCTTTATGATATATTCCTTTAATACATTTGTTGCCCATATTCTAAACTCTGTTGCTTTTTTTGAATTAACTCTATATCCAACAGCAATAATTGCATCTAAATTATATATAGTTGTATTATAATTTTTTCCATCTTCAGCAGTTAACGAGCATTTCTCGGTAACTGAATTCTTTTCTAGTTCATTTTCTGCAAATATATGCTTTAAATGAAGGCTAATATTATCTGTTGTACATTCAAAAACCTTTGACATTCCTTTTTGTGATAACCATAAAGTTTCATCTTTATAGATTGCATCTACTACAATATTTCCATTATTATTTTTATATATTAATAAATTATTTTCATTTTCAATTAGATTTATGTTCATAAATAGCCTCCTAAAATATACTTATATTATACTAAACATTTGTTCTTTAAACAATATAAAAGGAAAGAAATTACGCTCTTTCCTTTACACAAATTGTTTCCACATAATAAGTTATTTTATTATGAATAGTTAAACTTCATATATTTAGTTATTACTGAATACTTCATAACATACACATAGTATACTAGAACATTTATTATGTATAAAGTAATTAACATTAATTTATATTATATATTTATTTTTTTATAAAAAACTTCTTTTATATTTTCTCCTGTTACTTGATAAGCATTAATGCCAAGTTGATTAGCTATATTTACATTTTTTTCATTATCATCAAAGAAGATTATATTATCTGGATCACATTTAAGTGTATTAATCACTTGTAAGTAAATATCATTTGATGGTTTTATACATTTCATTTTATATGATAAAAATATGTAATCAAAATTTATTTTTCCTATTTGTTGTTCATATCTTTTATAATCCATTAACCTAAGATTAGATAAAAGCCCAACCTTATATCCTTTATTCTTTAATTCATTTATAATTTCGATAGTTTCATCATATAAAGAAGAATCTAAACTATTATATATTTCATAAAATTGATTAATGGATAAATCGCTTTTACAAAGTTTTAATAATTTATCAATATGTTCTTCATCTGTAACAAGTCCCATATGAGCTTTTAATACTAAATCATCACTCCACCAATATTGTAAAAATTCATTATATGGAATTTTACAATTTAATTTATTATACAAATAATAATCATCTAAAGATTTTGCTAAAACATTTCCAAGATCAAATAAAAATATTCTATCCATAATTACACCTCAATATTGCTTTATACATTTATAAATATCATTATATGTTTCATATCTACCTAATAAGTATCAAAATAACAAATATTACATTTGTTATAAAGATTTAACGTAATTCGAGTAGGCACACACATTCAACATGGTAAGTATTAGGAAACATATCAAATGCACTTACATCTTTTATATCATACTTTTCTCTTAATACATTTATATCTCTAGCAAGTGTTATTGGATTACATGAAATATAAATTATTTTTTTAGGTTCTATTTCAAGTAATGACTTTAATGTTTTTTTATCACTACCACCTCTTGGAGGATCCATAATTAAAGTATCAATATTAGTTTCTTTTAATGTATCTATTTTATTTTCTACTTTATCACAAATAAATTCTATATTATCAATATGATTTAAAAGCATATTATTTTTAGCATCTTCCACGGCTTCTTTAACTACTTCAATACCAATTACTTTTCTAGCCTTTTTAGCAAGTAACATAGTAATAGTTCCGGTTCCGGAATAAAGATCTACAATAGTATCTGAATTACTTACAAAACTAAGTGCTTTATTATATAATTTTTCAGCAGTTACAGGATTTACTTGAAAAAATGATTTAGGTGATACATCAAATACAAGCCCATTTAATTTTTGATTTAAACTTTCTACTCCATACACTAACTCATTATTAATAAAAATACTGCTTACATAAGTAAATAATTCTATAAACTTTTCTTTATATTCATTATTTAAATTATCAATACTTATCATTAACTCATCAGAACAAATTCTTATCATAACATTCTTAATTTTATGATTAACATTTTCTTTTATAAATCCTCTAAGTTTTAAAAGAACTTCATTTATTTTTTCATCAGTAATAATACACTCATTTATATCTATTATTTCATTAGTTCTTTTTTTATAAAAGCCAATTTTATCATTTTCTACTTTAAATACAACTTTATTTCTATAATTTTGGGTATTATAACTATTAATACTAGATAGTTTAATATCTATATTACATATTTTTTTAAAGATAGATTCTATTTTATTTTTCTTAAATTCAAGTTGTGAATTATAATCCATATGCATTAAATTACATCCACCACAATCATAAAAATATGGGCATATTGGTATTCTTCTATTAATACTTTTTTCTTTTATTTCTATAATGCTTCCTACAGCATAATTTTTATTTACTTCATCTATTTTTATTTTTACTTTTTCATTTTTTAAAGCACCTTTTACAAAGACAATAAATCCATTTACACTAGCAACTCCGTCACCTTCATTATTTTCTCTTAATATTTCAACATTATATTCTTCATTAATATTCATAACTAACCTCTTATACTTTTATAATAATTAACTTCTTATAATTTATCTATCTTATTTATAAAATTATTTGTTTCTTTATACCATGAATAAATACCTTTTTTTCTTTCTTTGTACTTATTTAATTCTTCTTCTGTATAATTCCATACATTTTGTTTATGAGTATTTATCCATCTTGATATTGTTCTATTATAACAGGTATCAATATCTGTTCTAATAATTATTATTTTTCCTTTTAATATTGATGTATCTTTAACACAATGAAACTGTGCACAATCTATGACAATAGTTTTATTAATTTTTTTACAATACTCTAATATCTCGTTATATATTAAATCAAAATCATTCATTAAATTTGGTAAAGTATCATATTTTTCTCTAAAATATTCTCCTAGTTTTTTATTTAATCCTGATGATTTTTCATATCTAACTTCATTAAATATTTCATCAGTATCAATTATTTCATATTCATTACTATTAAAATTATTGTTTGCATAAGTAGACTTTCCTGAACCACTTTGTCCAGTTAAATTAATAATTTTATCATTCGTTAATTGTTTAACATATGGTTCTTTACCTACAAATCTACTGATTAATAAATCTGATTTAACTTCATATAAATAACTTTCTACTTCTTTCACAAAATTATTTGTATCTTTTTCTTTATTACCATGAGAAATAAAATCATTCCATTCATCTAACACTTCATTTATATTATTTTTATTAACCTTATCTTTAAGTATTGCATACGCCGTTTTCTTATAATTCATAATACTTACAACACCTAAAGCTTTATAATATGATTTTTCTGATATTTTTGATATTTCATAAAAATGAAGAGCTAAATCATCATCGACTTTTCTTGGATTTTTTATAATTATCTTATTAGTTCTATAAATGGTTGTTGCTCCCTCTAACTGTACAACTTCAGCATCTTCTGGAATATCTACATCATAGATTGTATCTCCTCTATGTAACCATCTTAAAATACATTCTTCACTGCAATAATTAAATCCACCAAAATCTCTTGGGTTATCTGCTTTTGAATTCCAATTATTACTTATATTTACTTCACTAATTTTATAATTAAAATCACTATTTGCACCACTTGTTGTACCATACATTACTTTTACAAATTTACTCATATTTTCACCAACTAATCATGTTTTATATTTTCAATATTAATCAATTTATTTTTATCATTAAAAGTAAGTTTAAAAATTTTACAATAATCAAAATACTTACCACAAAACACTATATTATTATTGAAAATAACATTATATTTATCTTTATCTGGTATTACTTTACACCAAGTCATAAGTAAAAATAACATAGCAGTTGAATGAAATACTATTGCGATTTTTTTGTCATCATTTTTTAATACATTCATTAATGCATTAAATGTTCTCTCTCTTACTTCTTTTTGACTTTCACCAAATTCAGTTTTATAATTTTCATCTAAAAATTGTTTTTCTCCAAAATTGTCTGGAAGTTCATCCCATGAATTAATTCCAAATTTTCTTTCTCCAAAATCATTAATTACATTAATTTCTATATTATTATTTTCTGCTATATATTTAGCTGTAGATATCGCTCTTACATAACTTGATGAATATAATTTATCAATATCTTTTAATTCATCAATATTTAATTTTTCTCTAGCAATATTTTCTCCTTCAATTGATAATGGTTGTTTTTCATTTTGAATTTGTAAACTATCCATATTTTTATCGTTATTAACTTTTAATGGTTTTGAATGCCTTATTAAATAGACTTCTTTAATCATTTTTTTACCACCTTTCTTATATTATACAATAAGATATAATAAAAAACTATAAAGTAAATCTCTTTCCACTTTATAGATTAAATTTTAAAATTCATTTCTTTTTAATAATATTTTTCAATTATTTATTTAAAAGTTTTATTCGTATTAATATTATCTTGATTATTTACATTTATACCATCAATACCATGTTTAAATTGCAATTGAGATATAACTGTTTTTAAAACTTCAACTTCCTCTTCAATATTTTTTCTTTCATCATCCGATAAAGTTTCTTTATTAACGAAACTAGATAATTCTTGAACATAATCTCTAAATTTATAATTCATATTTCTTTTACTAAATTGATTAATTTGATCTTCTAAATAATCTTTTTCAACTGCTTCTTCTTCAATTTTCATAGTTTTCTCTATTGTTTCGTTTATAATTTCATTACATTTTTCTGCACTTTTACTTGATTTTTTTACAATTTCAGCAAGAAATTTTAATCTTTCTTCGTCACTAATCTTTTTATACTCTGTTTTTATTTGATCATTTAATTCATAAACATAATCTGTATCATCTATATATGTAAGAGGAGATTCCTTTATCGTTCTTTTTAAATACTCTAAATTTTCAATCATACTTGATTTATCTACTTTTGAAAATCTATTTAATTTATTGTTAAAAAACTTTTTAAAAGTGTCTAATTCTAAAATACCTTCTTCATTCCAAATTTCTTCTATAGTATCTTGATCTTCAAAACTAAATACATTTGGCTTATTCATTGTTCTAATTTTTATTCCAGATAGCATTTCTTCCACATAACCATGCCCTATATATTTAACAATTAAAAACTGATTATAAGCATCCATATCTTTTTTGAAATCAAACAAATCTATTATATCCGTTTCAGTATAATCCTCCCCATCAGCTGTTTCTATGTAACGATTTCCTTTATCCCAATAATGAAGACTTGCATAATTAATTGCAAATATATCTCCTTTTTTTATCATTTTTTTATCCATTATTACACGCCACCAATCTAAAATAATCTCTTAAGTTCATTATACTATATATCAGATTTTTTTTCAAATATATGACATATGATAACTATAAGCTATGATAACTTTCCCTTTCACAAGTAGATAATTAATATCTTAACCATCCACTAAATTCTTCATCACTGAAAGAATTTAATTTTTTCTTAAAATAGTGTGATAATCCATCAATTGAAGATATTTTTTCATTTTAATCCATAAAGCCATTTTATTTAAATACTTATTATTTTTTAGATTACTTATAAAAAATATTCTATTGTCTAATACTTTTTTGTCTGAATATTTGATACAAGAATATAAAATCTCATGTTCTTCATTTTTCAAAAAAGTAAAATCGTTAATTAAATTTAATATAAATTTTTCATAATAATAATGTTATTTTCTATGTTTATTATTCTCACAAATATAATAATTTTTCAAACATTTTTTAGCAAATGGTGAAGAAGACTGATATCTGCATATTTTATCTTCTCTTAAAAACATATTCCAATCTTCATTATTATAAATTGCATAATTTTGAGCGGTTATATCAACATTGTACCAAACTCCATTTATTTCAACTTGATTCCAAACGTGACCATCATCTACGTTTCTTCCGCATCCGCTTACTACTAAAGATTTAACTTTTAATAAGCTTAATATTTGTTGAAATAATTTTGAATATCCTTCACATACCGCTTTTTTATAAAACAAAGGACCTATTAAATTTTGATTTTCTATTTTAGTATTTTTGACACCATCATCATCATAAGAGATATTATTTGCTAAATCTAAAAATATAGAATATATTGTTTCAACTAAGTCTTCTTTTTTATTCTGATTAATGATTTTTTCAATACAATTATAAATTTTTATATAAGTACTAATATCATAAATATCATTAGTAACATTATTATTCTTTTCTAATTCTAACTGATTCGATTTTTCTATGCCAAATTGATTTGATAATATATCAAGCAAAACTGCATATTCATTAGTTATATATTGAATTTGTCCTAACAAAACATTAACAATATTATATTTCATTTTTAAAATCTTCAATTTATGGACTGGTAATTCTCTAATCGCATCAATTTGTAAAGTAATTTTATTTTTTGTTGGCTGAATATTTTCTAAATCATTAAGTTCAATTATAATATTAATGTCCAAATCAAGTTTCTTAAATTCTTCGTATTCTTTTTTATTTCTTATTCTTAAATAAATATCATTTAAATTATTGCAAATATTCGTGTTATCTTTTATTTTCTTCAAATTATTAATATCAGAAAAATATAGTATAGAATTTTCTTTATTATATTTTCTTAATAACTCTATATCCTTTTCTAACAAGTAATATTCTTCTTTACTATCATTATCAACCACTATATTATAATGATGAAATGATAGTATATAATTATCCGGATTACCTGTATAATAATTTGATATTGTTTTACTTTTGAATTTAGCTTCCATTTTAATTTTCATTCCTTTCCACCCACCTGAGGCTCGTCTTTAAAGTACGCAATGCCATGAGAACTTATAATTATTTATTTTTATTAAAACACATTACTTTTATAATTGATGTAAATGTCAATATTAAAATGTACAAAAATGGGAGTATAAATCAGGCTACTCTATAGTATCACTTTCTATATTAATTATATCTTTCGTTCTATAGGATTTTCCAGTAATATTAAATTTATTCTTGCAATAATTTATATTAACACCATCTTTCATATGTAATTATAGAAATATACATTTCTATATATTTTCTAAAATAAAGTTGCTTCGTAATATTTTCTAAGAAGCAAAATAACTTATTTTATATTTTTTTATTCTTCCACCTGGAAGCATAAAATAATCTCTATCAATAATCTTAAATAATAAAACTTTTGCTTTATCTTTATTATATATAATTGCTGATACTATTGCATTAAATCTTATATTATATCTAAATTCATACATTACCTCCATAATATTAATAATTTAAAACTTCTATACTTATTTTTTAATTTTCCTAAAATGATATTCTTCATTTTTTATATGTTCAAATCCTGCTTTTTTTACAGCATTTATAGATTTTACATTATTATTTTCTATTTTTGCGACAACTTCATCAAATTGTGGATATTTATTTAATAAATATTCACTAAATTCTCTTTCAAATTGTGAACCTAAATGCTTACCTCTAAATTCAGGTAATATTCCAAGTCCTATTTCTATTTCTTCTTTTAGTAATTTGTTATCTCTTTTTTCTTCTGGATGATAATTTAAAAATGATAATCCTATTAATTCATCATTATATTTTACAATATAACAATTAGTTATATTATCTTTCTTTTTTAACTCGATATTTTTCTCTACGAATCTTTTTATATCCCCGCTAATTAATTCACTACCATCAGATTTAATCATTTTTTCAAGAAAAATTAAGTGTTCTTTATCACTTAAATTAAACTCAATTAATTCAAAATTATCCATTTTCATCATCTTACTTCTTTCTTTTACTATAATATATTTTTTATAACATAATTTAAATATATTTTTTATTTTTCTATAATATGTTTGATATTTCCAGAATCTTTTATAAGTTCATATGTTGAATCAGGTAATAACTTATAATTTTGTAAATCATTTATATTAATCCAATAAAACATTTGGCCTTTATTATCTTTACAAACAAATTTTTCTTGAGTAATATCTTCATTATATATAGATTTATAACAAAAACAGTATTGCATTATTTTTTTATCATCTTTTTCTGTAAAATTCTCTTGAACAGAACAAAGTTCAAATTCTAAATTAGATCCTGTTTCTTCCTTTACCTCTCTTTTTACCGCATTTAAACTATCTTCATAAATTTCTATTCTTCCACCTGGAAGCATAAAATAATCTCTATCAATAATCTTAAATAATAAAACTTTTGTTTTATCTTTATTATATATAATTGCTGATACTCTTGCATTAAATCTTATATTATCTATTTCAAAATCTAAATTCATATTTTATTCTCCTTTAAATTATTATACTATATTTTTCATATTTTTGGTTAAACTAACTAAAAAAGGAGTTTTTTTATGAATATAGAAGATTTAAAAAAATTTAAAAAATATAATCCTGACTTAAAAATAAGAGAATTAAAAAATGGTAATACTACCGTTTACATTATATATTTTGAAACATTATGTAAAAGTAATACCATTAATGATTTTATTTTAAAACCTATTTATGATGATAAGATAAAGTCATTAGATGATATAAAAAATAAGTTACCTTCTGGTAATTTATTAGAAATAAATGACGAAAATACATTATACGATAATCTTTATTCAGGATTTACAATTATTTCAATAGATAATAAGTTTATTTCTTTTGAAACAAAGGAATCACTTGATAGTGGTATAATTGCCGCGACTAATGAAAAAGTAATTAAAGGTCCAAAAGATGCTTTTACAGAAAACTATCAAAGTAATGTAGGCCTTATTAGAAAAAGAATTCGCTCTAAAAATTTAAAAGTTAATGAATACACAATTGGTACTAGTAGTAAAACAAAAGTCGCTTTATTTTATTTAGATGACATTGTAAATAAAGACTTAGTTAATAAAATTGAAAAAAAACTAAAAACTATGAGTTTAGATTATGTTGCAAACAGCAATTATATTATTGATGCAATGAGTAAGAAAAACAATATTATGCCTACGAATATAATGACAGAAAGGCCTGATTTAACTAGTTTTCTTCTTATGGAAGGAAGAATTGCAATTATGGTTGAGAATTCACCTCAAGTAATCATTATACCAATGTTTTTTTCTGATACGATTCATACTATTGATGATTATTATCAAAATTCAAAAAATGTATCTGTTACCAGAATAATTAGGGTTATTGCATTTATAATATCCGTAACAATACCCGGAATATATCTTGCACTTACTACATTTAATCAAGAAGCACTGCCTACTAGTTTATTAATTAATTTTTCTATTCAAAGACAAGGAGTTCCTTTTCCAAGCATTGTTGAAGCACTAGTTATGTTTCTTATATTTGAAATATTAAAAGAATCTGATACAAGAATACCTTTTGTAGTTGGTACATCAATGTCAATAGTTGGTGCATTAGTTTTAGGACAAGCCGCTGTTGATGCAGGTCTAATATCCCCTATTATGATTATAATAATTGCAGTCTCATCAGTAACATCTTTCTTATTTAATGATAATGACCTTGTTAACGCTATTAGAGTTTGGAAACTAATATTCATTCTTTTATCTGCCTTTGCAGGACTTTATGGATTCTTTATCGCACTTTTATTATTCCTTGTAAAAATATCAAGTATGGACTCATATGGATTTGATTATGTAACTGTAGATGGTATTTTGAAATCTAATATACAAAAAAATGGTATTATTTTAACTAAAAAATTTAAACTAAATAAAAGAAATTCTGTTTTAACTAAAAATACTGAAAGGAGATAATTTATGAAAAAATTTGTATTAATTATAATAACTTTATTTATTTTATTAATATCTTCTGGATGTTATAACTATAAAGAAATAAATGATATGGCAATAGTAAGTTCAATAGGAATTGATAAAGATAATAAAAATGATAAATACATTGTAAGTGCTCAAATAATGAATTCAAAGGAAAGTGAAGATAGTGAAGATAGTCAAATTACTGTATATACAAAGGAAGGAGATACAGTACATGAAGCACTTAGAAATATAACTTTAAAATCTCCTAGAAAATTATATGGTAATCATTTAAGCAAAATCGTTTTGTCTGAAGAGGTTGCAAAAGAAGGTATTGATAATATACTTGATATATTTAATAGAATAACCGAAGTTAGAAATGAATTTATTATAACAATTGTAAAAGAAGATAAAGCAAGTGATGTATTAAAAGTTTTAACAACAACAGAATCGATACCTGCAGAATATGTTAAACTTAGTTTAAAAATTGCAGATAAAACAAGTGGTCTTACATACGCAACTAAACTAGATGAATTCATATCACTATATCTAAAAAAAGGTATTGATCCTGTTGTCCCAGTACTTAAAATTGATAAAAAAGAAAAAAAAGGTACTACTATAAATAACATAACAACTACAAATCCTATTTCAAAAATAGTAATTGAAGATTTAGCAGTAACAAATAAAGGAAAACTTGAGACTTATTTAAAAAATGAAGAAGTAATTGGTTATAATTTTTTAAGGAACCAAATTCAAAAAATGATTATACCAGTTAAATGTGATGATGAAAATAATTATGCTTCTATTTTGATTTTAAAAAATAAAACTAAAAGTAATGCTGCAAAAAAAGATAATAAATACATTATTAATTTTAATATTAATTCTGAAGCAATTATAACAGAATACAATTGTAAAAAAGATTTGACTGATGAAAAGGTAATAAAGAAATTAGAAAAAGATACTGAAAAAAAGATTAAGAGATATATAAAAAAATCTTTGAATAAACAAAAAGAAACAAAAGGAAAATTTTTAGGACTTGAAAGAATAATATATCTAGATTATCCAAAATATAAAAATGAAGATTATAGTGTTAAATATAATGCAAAAGTTAATTTAGTACGAAAAGGAGAAATAAGAAATTCAGTAAAAGGAGAAAATAATTATGAATAAAAAAATAGGATACAAAGGTTTTGCAAGTCTACTCTTTTTCTTATCACAAGAAATCTTTTTAGGAGTTGGACTTACAAGGATTCTAAGTATTAGTGAACAAAATTCATGGATATCTATTTTAATTGCATTTGTAATTGGTTTTATTTTTTTAAATATGATTATGTATGTTATGAATTATAAAAAAGATTTAAATGTATTTGAAAAAATTGACATTTTATTTGGTAAATTTAGTAAAATAATTAATTTTATTTTATTTTCTTTGGTAACATTATATTTTATGTTTTCGTTATGGAATTTATCTATTTATATACAAAATAAATTCTTAGATCAAACTCCCAAATTTTTAATTATGTTTTTATTCTTAATACCTGTAATTTATATTGTTAACAAAGATGTTAAAACTATTTCAAAAGTGTCACTAATATGTTTTATTTTATCAATTGTAGAGTTTTTAGCCTCTGTTTTTGGCCTTGTTAATTATATTGATTTTAATAATTTTAAACCTTTATTTACAAATAGTTTTAATGAAATAATATCTAGTTCATTTATAATTATAGCTTATTTTATTACTCCTTTTTCTCTCATCTTAATCGTACCAAAAAATACTATTGATGAACCTAAGAAATTAAATAAAAGTTTTATATATTTTTATATTATTGGATTTTTAGAATTTCTTTTAATTACAAGTTTTATAATAAGTATATTTGGTATTGACTATGCAAAATTATTTTATTACCCTGAATTTTCTCTTTTGAAAAAAATTAGTTATTTTGACTTTATTGAACATGTTGAAAACTTATTATCTTCTCAGTGGTTATTTTCTTTATATATTGGCTCAGTTATAAATCTTTATTTTATAAAAAATTATTTAAAATATTTAAATATTAAGAAATTAAAAACAAAAAAAATAATTTATTATATTATTATATTTGTTTCATTATTTATATCTCCAAGATTATTTATGAATACTACAATAGAGTATCATGTAGTAAAGGAATATTTTATTTATTTATATAGTATTCCTATTTTTGTACTTTTAATTATTGCAATAATTTTAATAAGAAAAGATAAAAGAGCAAATTAAAGCTCTTTATTTCATTAAAATTTTTATAAATATTTTATCTTCAATATTGCATATTAATGCGAATATGTTTACTGAATATGTTATAAATGCAGTTTTTAATAGTTCTATTATTAAAGCTATCAAAAAAATCAAGAAAAAACCTTCAACATTCGCAGGTATAAAAGGAATAAGATCTGGATATTCTGAATTTTTTAATGCAAATAATGCAACTATTGAAATAAGAGAAAGTATTCCTGAAAAATAATCGATTATTCCCGAAAATGTACTTAATAAAAATACTAGTACAAACGTTATTAATTTTACTATGCAAAAAAAGAAAAAATTAATAATAACTAGTAAAACCTTTAAAATTTTTAACCAAACTTTATCTATACCATTACTTATATAATTAATAAAAAATTGCCATTTTGTAACGTAGTTTTCAGAATAATTTTCTTTATATTCTTCTGTTTTAGCAGTATATGTTTCATCTTTTTCTTTTGAAAATTGTTTAGAATATTTTATATTATTTAATAATTTATCATATGCTTTTCTTTTTTCATCATCTAAGAGTACTTCTTTTGCTTCATTTAAACTTCTTATAATTTTATTTGAATCTTCACTTTTATTTACATCTGGATGATATTTTTTTACCATCTCTCTATATGCAGTTTTTATTTCTTGTTTTGTGGAATCCATACTAATTCCAAGTAATTCATAAAAATCAATCATAACTAACCTACTTTCAAAAAAACTAATTATTTAATTCTTTATTTCTTTTGTAATGAAACATATATTGAATAACAAGTCCTGAATATTTACCAAACTTTTCTTCTGTAAATTTTCTAATATTATTAACTCCCTCAATATTATATTTTTCTTTCATAAATTTTTTTACCCATGTATCTATTGGAAATACATCAAGTCTACAGTATGAAAAAAGTAAAATGCATGATGCAACTTTTTCCCCTATTCCTTTATTAGTCATTAAATAGTCTATCGCATCTACCGAATTCATATCATTTATCTTTTTTAAATCAAATTCTTTATTATTTACTTTCTGAACAAATTCATATAAATACTTATCTCTAAATCCAGTTTTTAAATTTCTATAATCTTCTATAGAAACATTTTTAAGTTTTTCTTCATTTGGAAATAAATAATATTCTTTTCCATTAAAAATAATTTTTTCTCCATATTTTTCTGATATTAAATTTAATGAGTTTCTAATTTGAGGAACACCATTATTTGCGGACAAGATATAACTTATAGCGCATTCAAAGTTTGGTTGATTTATTATTTTGTATCCAGCGCAACCTTTGACCATATCTTCTAAAGTATTATCGCTTTTTAATATTTCTTTATTCATTTCATCGTAACATCTATCTAAATCAAAATAATTTCTAATAACATTTTCTAAATCCTCTTCTTTATTTGATGTTACAACTAAATCATTTTTATCTTTTCTTATATTTATTACTCTATCACTTAAAATAATTGTGTATGAGTTATCTGCTTCTTTTTCATATCTAAAAATTTGACCACATGTAACTGTTCCATCTAAATCAATACATATATCTTTTATTCTTAACATAATACCGCCTTCTTTAAATTAATTTTATCATATTTAGTATATTTTTTACATAGTTAACCATAATAAAACTGTAAAAGGAGAAAAGAAATATGACATGTAAAAATAATGATAATAAAAAGAAAATAGTTTGTAAAAAATGCGAATGTAAATATGATGAAAACGATAACATCGTAGTTACATGCACAGAATGCGAAGATGGAGGAAATAAAACAATTACTTGTTCTTCTTGTGATTGTACTGATAATGATAATGGAAATACAGAAATATGTTTAAAAGGATGTAATTGTGAAAATAATGATACTGTTTACATTAGTTGTACAGAATATACTGAAGATTTAGATTAATTTTAAATCTTTTTCTTTACAATAATAGTTATTATCTGTAAAATTAATATAGTAAAAGGAGTGTAAAAGATGGAATTAGCATTATTATGTGCAAAAATATTTTTAGGTAGACTAGTCGATGTATCACTTTCTACTATGCAAACAATGTATCTTGTTAAAGGAAAAAGAAGTTTAGCTACTATAATAGGTTTTATTGATGTACTTATTTGGTTTATGGTTGTTAAAGAAGCATTAAATACTGATATACAAAGTTTCTGGATAGCACTTGCATATGCAGGTGGATATGCAGTTGGAACATATGTTGGTAGTGGTATTTCTAAAAGAGTTATAAGAGGTACAGTAAGTGTTCAGGTAATAACTAAAAATGAAAAAAACAAAGTACTATCTGAATTAAAACATTCAAATTATGCCGCATCAGTAGTTGAATGTAAAGGTTTACATAGAGAAGATACTAATTATATGATTTATGCACAAATAGATAATAAAAAATTAAAAGATTTTAAAAACATGATAACTACTCTAGATGAAAATGCATTTATAACTGTTACTGAAAATAAAGAAATTTTAAATGGATATTTTGGTAAATAAAAAATTACTTCATAACAGAAGTAATTTTTTTATATTATTTCATCTATATAATCATAACTATCATTAATTTTTAAAACAGTATTAACTAAATCTATGTTATTAAAAGCACTTACTATACTATCACTATCTTTTAGAAATATGTAATATCTATTTAATAATAACTCATCAATATTTTTAATTCCAATATTTTTAAAGAAATCAATTATTTTTTTTACATTTTCATGATTACACGCTAAACACAATACTTCATCATATTCCAAATTATTCATTAGTTTTTCAATTAAATCTTTTTCTACTCCAATAAGTTCAATGTCTTGAATCATTGTAAAATCCTCCTATTTTCATTAGAAATATTCTCATCTATTCTTAAACTTTTCAAAGATGAAACTATTATATTCATTTCTTCTTCATCTAGCATACTAAGTTTTGTTATTACATATAAAAGCACATCATATGATGGTTCTATTTCAGGAGAAGATATTAAAGTTTGATAAAATCTTAAAACCTTTAATCTTGATATAATTACTCCATCAAAATCATATATTAAATCATTTTTCATATAAACATTATCTAATTTTTGTATATAATAATCTCTTTCTGAAATATCAGTTATATTTATATTTTCGTTACTCTTTAATATTTTGTCATATAATTCAACTGTATCAGAATTAATATAATTATCAATTGTAACGGCATTATATTGATCGAATGTTTTATATTGATTTTCCCCAAATTGTCCTTTTTCTAATGCACTTCTTCTTAAAACTTTTTTAACCCCTAAATTATTTTTCATATTTACTTCATCAAAGAACTCTGAAGCACTATGATTTTTCTTTTCGGCTAATTTAATTCTATACATATTAATTTTATTATCAATTAAAACTGTTATATTATCTTTATAGTACTCATAACATCCACATTCAATACCAATATCTAAATTATCAAAAATTCCATTATATTTAAGTGCACTAAATCCTTTTTTAGTTCTTCCATATTGATCCTTTAATGGTATTAAATATTTTTGTAAAAATTCATAAATCTTTTTATTAGTACTAGTTTTAAATGAAAAGAAAGTTACACAATCTGAAAGTACATCAGAACATTTAATATTTTTTGAATTTAAGAATTTTACATTATTTTCATAATTACTTAAACCACCTGTTATTGAAGAATTGGTTTCACCAGGTATAGAATTTCTACCATTTCTTTTGTTTGTACGAATAGCTGGATAAAAATATACTGGACATCTTAATAGTGCATCTCTCCAATCCATTCCATTTTCCTCTGAAACATTAATCATATTTTCTAATAATTCAACTGAACTATATAATAATGTATTTGTTAATATCTCTGGATTATTAAATACAAACTCTAAATCTTTTGATTTTATAAAATCTATAAGTGATTGCATTTTATCATATCTACCATACTTACTTAACTTATTATATAACGATAATAATTGTGAATATTTTGGTACTTCTCTTCTTTCATATATAACATCATCATAACATTTAATTTCATTTTCTATGAAGAATGAGTTTAATTCATCAAATTGTAAATTTGTAACTTCTAAATCATCTTCTGATAAAATATTTTCTTCTTCATCATTATTTTGATTTATCAAATCATATATTTTTCCATTAATTTTATTTATTTCATTATATATTTCTATTTTTTCAAGTGTAGTAAATCCATCTTTTCTTAATATATCCTCTATTAAATCAAATTCATCAATAAGAAGTATATCATTTCTATTAAATTTTGATAATAATGACTTGTATTTATCTATTTTTATTTTAACTTTTTCAACATTTTCATTATTCTGTTCAAGATTATATGCATTCAACTTATCAAAAACTGAACCAAATAGACTCCTTTGTACTTCACTTAATCCATTTGTTGCCTTTTTAATTTGCTTTTCTTCTTCTGTATACTTAGAAAATACAATTATACATTTAGTTTCTATATCAGTTAATTTATCACCAATTTTAGAAATAATATCATTTGCTTTTTCTTCATTTAAATTCCAAACCATATCATCTAATAGTATTTCTTCATTTAATAAATTATTTAAATAAGCTATTTTATTATTTAATTCTAGTATAATTTGCTCAATTTCATTAGTAAATTTTTCAATACTTGTCATTATTCTACACCCCCAATTCTTTTTTCATTTTCTTTTATATTTCCTTCTTCTACAATTAAATGTCCTAATTTTATATTTTGTTCTCTAATGTTATCTTGAATTTGCTTTCTTATACTTTGTTTTTCTGCCTCTGTACAATTACTTATATCTGTATTAAATAATTTTTTTATATTTCTCAATTCTTCTCTTCTTTCATAACATCTTTTATATGCCTTTTGATTAATTGCATTTTTCTTTTCTCCATCAGTTGCTCCATAAGCAACTTCATATATAAAAATTATTGATGGAATTTTATCATATTTTTCTGGAAATATTTCATTTAATTTAGTTGAAAACTTACTATAGAAAATTCTTAAGTCAGACACGCATGAACTACTTCTAATTTGAAATTCCTTTTTGATTTCTTCTGAAAAGTTTTTAGTTTTTACATCATGACCACTTTCAATTTCATATTTATCATTATCAGCAAATAATCCTAATTTATGAACTACATTACTTAATGCCTGCGTTTTTCTTGTTATCTCCCTTGAATTATTAATATCATCCTCAATATAAGAAATTCCTGAATCATCACTTACAAGTAATATTTGATTTATATTGTTATATCTACCATAAAAGTCTAAGGCACTATCTACATATTCATCATCAAGATTACCATTACTAATCGTATACATATTATAAACACTTAAAAAATCATCATATGTTTGTACTAAATTTGGAAATGCTATATCGAAGAATATTTCTTTTAAATCATCATCATCTTTTTCAAAATAATAATCTTTTAAAGCATCAATAAATTCTTCATATGATGCATTTAAATTTAAAGAGTATTGATTAATTGCATTTCTAAAAATTGTTTCATTTTTTGCTCTAATACTACATTCAATCAATAAAGATTCTATTTTATTACATAGATCAATTGCATTTTTCATTTGCAACTCTACAAGAATATCCATATAATTAGTTTTTTCTTTTTTCTCTTTTAATTTTTTCTTTGCTATTTTTTCTTTTTCCATGCTAACAACTTTTTCAAATTCATTATATGCAAATTTTAATTCTTTAAATGATTCTTCACTAAAAATACCATCGTTTAAATCTTTATTTATTTCAAAAAGAATTTTATTTTCAATATCATTAAAAATAAATTTTTTAGCTTGAGCAAAATCTTCATAAATATAAATTTCATATGCTCTTTTACGTTCTTCACTATTATTTATAGGCATTATACTTGTAATTTCAATATTTTCCATCTGACTCTTATATTGTTCAATCAATAGTTTTGCACTTTTATATAAAGTAAGATTTTCTTCTCCAATAAGTCCCAATAATCTATCTTCAGATATGTTTTGTTCACTATTTTCATTATTATCTTCTACTATATCTTGGTTATCAGTATTATTAGCATTATCAACATTATTAGTTTGTTCTACTAAATTTTCAAGTTGAATCATTTGAAAATCTTCATTGATAGTCTCTTCAGCTGGTGCAAATTCTTGCTCTTCTACATTTTCTATTACTCTTTCATTTAATTTTACTGAAATTCTTTCAGTATTTATTTGAGAAAAAGTTCTATAAAAATCAAACTTTTCTTCTAAATCTAATAGCTCATTTTCATTTATCAAATATGTATATAATTTTTGAATCTCATCAGACAAAATGACTTGTTCGTGTGAGTACTTATCAATAATAATACCAATATTTCTTATTTCTTTTAGTTTTGAAGTAAGTTCTCTTTTTTGAGAAGTAATTTTATTATATTCGCTTCTTTTATTAGTAATAAAATGTTTTATTTCATCTGCTAAATTTGTAAAAACTTTAGAATATTTTTCTATATCATCGTCAAAAAATCCAGGAATTTCTTCATTATCTTTTTTCATATCTTTAAGCATTTCATAGATTTTTTGATATGTATCTGAATCACCAACAACCATCTCACCAAGTCTATATTGTGGCATTGAATCAAGAATTGAAGGAATTATTGAAAAATCAATCTCATTATTATTTGTTAATTCATTAATTATATTTTTTGCAACCGAAATATTTGAATTTATATTATCTAGCATAGAAGTATCAAAACTATCTAGTTTTGCCATTATGTCAGATTTCTTTTTTTCTATTTCTTGTCTAATTTTATCTAAATATTCATTCATCTCTAACTCATCCTTTTATAATTTTCTTTTTTACTTTTTACTTCATTCTTTTCTATTTCTCTGTATAAACATCTTTCAAGTGATTCAGGGAAAGAAACTTTTAATTTAAGTAAGCATTCCATTTCTGTTATTAAATCTATTGTTTCTTTTATTTGATCTTTATCCTTTAATTCAAGATTTGAAAAATAACTCTTTAACAATAAATAATCATTTGATATTCTGTTATAAACCTTTTCATAATCTTTACCACTATCTAAATAATCTTTTGAAACAACTTTATTTGCTATATTATTATATGAAGATAATAATTTAATAAACAACTTCTTATCTGGTTGTTCATTAGTATGTTTATTTAAATTTTTTAAATATTCATTATATAGTCTATACATTAATACTCTTTGTGCTAAATCATTACATTTTTCAATTTGAACACTAAAATCATTCAAATAATCTTTTTTTTCCATTATATCATCCCACCATTTTATATATATTAATTATATCATCTATAATGTTAAAAGTAAAATAAAAAAACTGCTTTAAAAGCAGTTTTATTCAAACATAGAACTAATTACTATTATTAGTATACCAATTAAAATTCCTATAATAGATAATATTTTATTTTTACTATGTAATACATGTGGAAGTAACTCAAAAAATACTATATAAATTATCATTCCAAGTGTTAAACAAAGTAATATTCCAATTACAAAATCACTGATTAATGAACTTATTAAAGCCATTAAAAGTCCCCCAATGAATGTAGATATTGTAGATAAAAGAATCATTAATATTCTTTTTTTCTTATCTTCTTTTTTTAATGTTGAATATATGACCATTCCCATAGGAATATTATGAAGTCCAACACCAAGTGCCATTAAAATTCCTACCTTAACTGATTCTGTTGTTATGCTGTAAACAGCCATACCTTCAATTATATTATGAAGAACAATTGCTATAGTTGATACAATACCAATATGAAGTAAATTTTCTTCTGTACATTCATGTGATAAACCATGTTCATGATCATGTTCTGGTATAAATATATCAAGTAATTTTAATATAAGAACACCAATAACTACAAATATAATTATTAAATAAATCTTATTAGAAAAAGTCTCATATATTTCAGGTAATAAATCAGAAACAGCAAGTGAAATCATACATCCAAGTGCTACTGAAATAGATAAATTTTCTATTAATTTAGTATTCTTAGGTATTTTAACTAAAAGTACACCAATAAGAATAAAAAGTCCTAAAATAAGTGTAATTAATAATCCCATATTTACCTCCTATATTGTTTTAATTATTTCTCTTGCTTTATTAACAAGTTCTTCCTTTGAATTAGAATTCATATACTCTCTTTTTAATATAAATCTTTTCATAAATTTTATTCTTCTTCTAAAGAAACTATCTCTTTTCATAACTTCTTTGAAAGCAACATTATTATATATATCGCCATATGTAAGTTCAAGTACTCTAAATAAATAACTTAAAAGCTTCTTTTTGCCTTTTAAATCTAGATTTTTCCACAGTATAATATCATTAAATATATAAATAGTGTTCATAAGTTTTAAAGATTCATACTTTTCTTTATCAAATTTTAAATTTTTTGTATACTCATCTAACTTTTCACAAGAAGATAATATATCTAATATTTTAGTACTTCCAAATAAATTCATTCCCATAATACTCTTAGGATTAAATCTATATCTATAAAGTACTTCATTTAAATAAACTATTTTTTTAGCTTTTAGTATATTTGAAATAATAAATGGTAAATCTTCAAAGTATATTCCTATTGGAAATCTTGAATCACCTATTAAACTTCTTTTAAATAATTTATTACAAGGGCCTGCAGTTTCTAAAAGAAAATAATCTCCTTTATTTATATCTACTTCTATAGTTTTTTCTTTTAACTTTGGATATAATTTTCTATCTGCATATTCTATATTTGATATACTTCTACTAAAATCATATCTAACTACATCAGCATCATATTTTTTAGCAGCATTAAATGCATCTTCTAAAGTATTTGGCTCAATATAATCATCAGAGTCAACAAACATAATATATTCACCCTTTGATTTATCAATACCTTTATTTCTTGATGCACCTGGTCCTGAATTTTTTTCATTTTCTATAACAAAAAAATTAGAATATTTTTTTTCATATTCCCTAATTATATCAAGACTACTATCTTTTGATTTATCATCTATTAATATTACTTCATAATTTTTATAACTTTGTGAAAGTATACTATCTAAACATTGTCTAATAAATTTTTCTACATTATATACTGGAATAATAATACTAATCATTTTTACTTCACCTATCCATAGATAAGATTATATCACATTTCAAAATATTTTTTAGTTTTTTCTAAATATTTATTTCTTTTTTCTAACTTCTATCTACATTTATTATAACAAAAAAGGTAAACCTTTTAAAGTTTACCATTATTTTATTTCAATACTTTTTTTAGTATCAATTTTTTCTTGTTTTGGAATAACAAGTTTTAAAGTACCATCTGTAAATTCTGCTTCAATTTCATCTTCTTTGATATCTCCAAAGTTAAATGATCTTTCACATTTTTCGTATACTCTTTCTTTTCTTATATATTTCTTGTCATCTTCTTCATTTTCTTCTTCTTTCTTTTCACAAGAAATTTTAATTACTCCGTTATCACATTCAATATTGATATCTTCTTTTTTAAATCCTGGAATATCCATAACTACATTATAGTTTCCATCCTTTTCAAAAATATCACATTTCATAGATTTTTTAAATCTACTATCCTCATAATCATCTAATAAACTATCAAAAAATAATCTGCTTGGTAACATATTCATCATTCCTTTCTTATTTATTATGTACCTAATCTATATTTTTTATTCTATTTTGATAATAAGTCACATATTAAATTACTAATTTCTGTTGGATTTTCTATTGAAAGTCCTTCAATTAATCTACTTTGTGAATAAAGAATTTTAGTGTATTCATTAAATTTTTCTTTATCACTTTTATATAATTCTTTTAATTTATCTGCTATCTTATGTGAAGAATTAATTTCAAGTATTATTTTTGCATTAATGTTTTTGTCAGTAGGCATAGCATTAAGTACCTTTTGCATTTCTATTGAAACAGGTCCTTCACTTACTAAACATACTGGATGATTTTTAAGTCTATGTGTAAATCTAACATCAGAAACATCACTACCGATAATTTCTTTCATTGAATTTAACATTTCTTTGTTTTCATCATTTATCTTCTTAATTTCTTCTTTTTCTTCTTCAGTATCTAAATCTAAGTTTTCTTCAGAAACATTAACGAATTTTTTGCCCTCATATTCCATTAATGATTTAATAGCAAATTCATCAACATATTCTGTTAAGTAAAGAATGTTATAATCTTTATCCTTTACTTTTTCTACTTGTGGAAGCATATTAATTTTATCTATTGTTTCACCACAAGCATAATAAATATTTTCTTCATCATCTTTCATAGATGAAACATATTCTTTTAATGTTATATATTTTTCATCTTTTGATGAGTAGAACAAAAGTAAATCTTTAAGTTCATCTTTATGCATTCCATAGTCATTGTATACACCTAATTTTAATTGCATACCAAATTCTTTAAAGAATTTTTCATATTTATCTCTTTCATCTTTAAGCATACTTTCAAGTTCACTTTTAATTTTCTTTTCTATATTACTAGCGATTAATTTAAGTTGTCTATCTTGTTGTAAGATTTCTCTTGATATATTAAGTGATAAATCATCACTATCAACAACACCTTTAACAAATCCAAAATAATCAGGAAGTAAATCAGAGCATTTATCCATTATAAGTACGCCATTAGAATAAAGCGCTAAACCTTTTTCATACTCTTTTGAATAATAATCAAATGGAGCATGTGCTGGTAAGAATAATATTGCTTTATAACTTGTCATACCTTCTACACTTGTATGAATAACTTTAATTGGATTTTCATAATCATAAAATTTACTTTGATAAAAATTATTATATTCTTCTTCAGTAATCTTATTTTTATCTTTTTTCCATAAAGGAATCATACTATTTAATGTTTCTTCTTTTGTTACATCTTCATATTCATCTTTAGAACCTTTCTTAAGTTCTCTTCTTGTAACGTTCATTTTTATTGGATATCTAATATAATCAGAATACTTTTTAACAAGTGATTCTATAGTATAAGTATCTAAGAAATCACTATAATTATATTCTTCATTATCTGATTTAATCTTTAAAATAATTGTTGTTCCATAAGTATCTTTTTCATCTTTTGTAATTGTATAACCTTCAGCACCTGTGCTTTCCCACTTATATGCATCTTCTTCATTATATTTTTTACTAATTACAGTTACATCATCACTAACCATAAATGATGAATAAAAACCTACACCGAACTGTCCTATTATATTTACATCTTTTTTCTTTTCTTTTTCTTCTTTAAATTGTAATGAACCAGACTTTGCAATCATACCTAAGTTATTTTCAAGTTCTTCTTTATTCATACCAATACCTGTATCAATAATCTTAAGTAATCTATTTTCTTTGTCTATTTCTATTTTAATGCATAAATCTTTTTTATTTACTTTTATACTTTTATCAGTTAACGACTGATAATAAAGTTTGTCAATTGCATCACTTGCATTCGATAATAATTCTCTTAAAAATATTTCTTTATTTGTATAAATTGAATTAATCATCAAATCAAGTAATCTTTTAGATTCTGCCTTAAACTGCTTCACATTACGCCTTCTTTCTGTCATTTTCTACCTGACAATTACATGATAGCACTTTAATTAGCACTTGTCAATAGTAAGTGCTAAAATAGACAATTTTTTACATTTTTATAAATAAAAAAAATCACAAATGTGATTTATAATTTAAGTGATTTTATTAGATTTTTACCTTGAATAATTTCTTTTTTAGTTACACTTTTAATATATGATTGTAAATCTTCTCCTACTTGTTCTTCATTAAAATTTAAACAATTATTCAAGTATTCCTTAAATTCACTATTTAAACTTAATTCATTTATTAATACTCTTTGTTCTTCCAATGATTTATAAGATAAATTTTTCTCATATAAAATTGATAATATTAATAAATTTAGGTATTGTATTTCACCTTTTACCCTTTTTTTATACATATTATCTAAAATATTACCTTTTATAATTAATTGATCAAAATCAATAAGCTTAATATCTGTATTCGATATTAATATATTAAACAATTGTAAATCATTATGTATAACACCATTTTTATGAAGATTTTTTATTATTTGTATTATTTTATATATAATCATTTTTTTATATTCAATAGATAATGATTCTTTAGTTATTATTCCATTTACATTTTTATATTCATCTAAATATCTAGTTGTATATCCACACTCTTTTAAATCTAAATATAATATTTCATCCGCAAATACACAATCAGATAATTCTTCCATAGACTTTAATATTTCAAAATATTCTTTAAATCTTGATACTATATGAGTTGGTTCTAATTTATAAATTATTCCATCCTTAGTTAAAACTACTGGAAGTTTTGTTGATGAATTTCTTTTTAATACTGTCATATTTTCAAGATCTTTACTTGTAATAAATCTTTTTGTAATTTCACTCATAAGTCCACCTCATGGGATGGTATTTTATCATTTATTTATGTATATGTCAAAAAAAAATAGACTATTTAAAACTAATAAAAACTAATGATTTTACTCATTAGTTATTACTAAATTATTATTTTGTTCATCTATAGTTACTTCTTCACCAAACTTAATATTATCATTAATTATTTCATTTGCAAGTAATGTTTCTAGATTTCTAGATACAAACCTCTTTATAGGTCTTGCGCCATATTTTTCATCATAAGAATTATTAATAATAAAATCTTTTGCTTTAGTAGTTAATTTTAACGTAATTTTTTTATCATCTAATCTTCTTTCTATATCACTTATAATTTTATCAAGTATTTCATATACAACTTTTTTATCAAGTGATTTAAATATAATTATTTCATCTATACGATTTATAAATTCTGGTTTAAATGTATGTTTTAATTCATTCATTACAAGTTCTTCTTTATTTTCTACATTCTCTAAAACATATTCACTACCTAAGTTAGAAGTCATAATTATAATAGTATTTTTAAAATCTACTGTTCTACCTTGCGAATCTGTTATTCTACCATCATCTAGTATTTGAAGTAATATATTAAATACATCTTTATGAGCTTTTTCTATTTCATCAAATAAAACTATACTATATGGATTTCTTCTTACAGCTTCTGTTAATTGTCCACCTTCATCATATCCTACATATCCTGGAGGTGCTCCGACTAATCTAGATACTGAATGACTTTCCATATATTCACTCATATCTATTCTGACAATATGTCTTTCATCATCAAATAGTTCATAAGCAAGTGTTTTAGCAACCTCTGTTTTACCTACACCTGTTGGACCTAAGAATATAAATGAACCTATTGGTCTATTTGGATCTTTTATACCTGCTCTTGAACGAATTATTGCTTCACTAACAAGTTTTAAAGCTTCATCTTGTCCTTTTACTCTTTTCTTCATATTTTCTTCTAGATGAATTATTTTTTCTCTTTCTCCACCGACTAATTTACTAATAGGTATTTTAGTCCAATTTGAAATTATTTTAGCAATATCTTCTTCATCTACTGTATCAGATAATATTTCATTCTTTGCTTTCTTATTTAATTCTTCTAATTCTTTTTCAAGTCTAGGAATTGTACCATGTCTTAATTTAGCTGCTTCTTCTAAATCATATCTATTTTCTGCTTGTTCTAGTTTAAAGTTAGCAGTTGATATTTCTTCTTTTTTATTTTTTATTTTATCATTAATGCTTTTTTCTTCTTCCCAGTCACTTCTTAATTTCTTTTCATCTTCTTTTAACTTAGATAAATCAGTATTAATTTCTTCTACTCTTTTCTTACTTATATCATCTTTTTCTTTTTTTAATGCTTGTTTTTCTATTTCAAGTCTCATTATTTTTCTTGTTAAAGTATCAAGTTCTGTTGGTACTGAATCCATTTGTACTTTAATAGTAGCACAAGCTTCATCTATTAAGTCGATTGCTTTATCAGGAAGAAATCTATCTGTTATATATCTATTTGAAAGAGTTGCTGCTGCGACTAATGCTCTATCTTTTATTGAAACACCATGATGAACTTCAAATCTTTCTTTTAAACCACGAAGTATAGTTATTGTATCTATTACTGTTGGTTCTTTAACCATTACTTTTTGAAATCTTCTTTCAAGTGCACCATCTTTTTCAATATATTTTCTATATTCATTAAGTGTTGTTGCACCAATACATAATATTTCACCTCTAGCAAGCATAGGCTTTAACATATTACCAGCGTCCATTGCGCCTTCTAGGGCACCCGCTCCTACTATCATATGTATTTCATCTATAAATAAAATTATTTCTCCATTACTTTCTTTTATTTCTTTTAATACAGCTTTTAATCTTTCTTCAAATTCACCTCTATATTTAGCACCCGCAATAAGTGCACCAAGGTCAAGCTCCCATATCGTTTTATTCTTTAAACTGTTAGGGACATCACCTTTAACTATTCTTTGTGCAAGTCCTTCAACAATAGCTGTTTTACCTACACCAGGTTCACCTATTAAAACTGGATTATTTTTAGTTTTTCTAGATAATATTCTAGTAATACTTCTTACTTCTTCATCTCTACCTATTACAGGATCGATTTTACCATCTTTTACTGCCTTTACAATATCTCTACCATATTTTTCTAGTGGATTTTGTAAATTTTCTTCATATGGATTTTGTCCGTTCATAGTTATCCCCTCCTTATATAATTGCATATAAAAAGCATGCTTTTTACTGCATACTTTAATTATATCACTATTTTAGCACTTGTCAAGTAAGAGTGCTAAAATATATTAATTTTTTTATTTATTATTGTTCATCTACAACGTTATTTTCGATTTTATCTAATTCTTTTTTAAAACTTTTTACTTTAACTTTTATAATAATGCAATCAATAATATCTAGTACTGCATATATACATAAAATTATTCCTATAAAACTAGTAACAGTAGTTGCACCACTTATTGGATTAACTATAAAGTATCCTCCTAAAACTATTATTAATATTGAATATATAAAAGTTATAATCCAAGACTTTTCTCCTAAATCTTTTATTTCAAAAGAAACTTGAATTTTGTTTATACCATTAATAATCATCCATACACCAATAAATACTGGTATTAAAATCATAAGTAAATCCTCATTTATTAAAAGCATAAGTCCACATACTATACTAAATATACCAGAAATAAGTCCTACACTTGCACCTAGTCCATCCTTTCTATATCTAAAATAGTCAATTACTGGAAACACACCAATAAGTAATAAAATTACTCCAATTGCAACTGTTATTGATTTTATAAATCCTTCTGCATTAACTGCTAAAATTAATCCAAATAAGAATAATAGTACTGATGAAATCATCGAAATATTAAATACTTTCTTTAACATATATATCCTACCTTTCTTTTTTATTATAACATTTTATCAAATAAATTTAAAGTTGATATTTTTTTAATTTATAATCAATTATTTTTCCCTCATAAACAAGTTTTAAATTTTCTATTTTTTCAAAATCCATAGGTTTTACTATTTTTTTAGTTTTTTCAAATAATTTAACACTATCATCAGATAGAATTTTATATATAAATTCTGAACAATAATATTTTTTTCTATTTATTTTCTTATTAAAAATTGCCAAAACTAATCCTAAAAAATTATAACCTTTACAAGAAATACCATATTTATCTAATAACTTTTTTATATTTTTGTACTTTTCATCTGATATAGTCAGCTCATATATAAGTATTTCCGCTCTTGGTGATACAGAATAAAGGCCTTTATAAATACTTTCATTCATATATTTACCAATAAATGGACAATATTTATATTTTCTACCTATAGAATACATATTTGTACAATCTTCATTAAATGAAATTGAAATATGTGAATATTTATCTTTAGTAAATAATTTTATTGTTTTAGCAAGCATACTATAACTTTGTGATAATACAATATATATTTTTTTCATAACTACTCCTAATATTATTATAATATAAATTTATAGATATAAAAAGATAAAAAAAAGATTTCTAGTTTTTAATTCACTTATTACTTTTTTTATAAACATAGTATTAATCGAGTAAACAATCTACTACACACGAAAGTTTTATCCGTATTCTAAAAACTGTAACTAAAAAAATTTATCTGATTCAATATAATTATAGAACTCTAATATATACTTAAATGTTAACTCATCCAATGTATTATTTTGAACTAACTCTTTTGTAATTATATTAAATTCATTACTATCTATTTTATCATAATTTTTTTCTAAAATTACATTTATTGTATTTAATAAAATACTTTTTAAATTTATATTTTTTTCATTTATATTTTCAAGTAATTTATACAATTTAATATTTAGTTTGACATCATCTAAATTATCACCATTATTAAGTTCTGCATCATGTATATAATTTAATAATTCATCAGCTGTAAATTCAATATTTTTTGATTCTAACATTTTACAAAAATCAGAATTTAATATGTCACCTTTTAATAATATAATCATACGATTTATTTTAGGTTCAATATCATATTCTAAACCACTCATATTAAATTCAAAAATAAAATTATTTATATTTAACTTTATTTCATTATACATTTTATCTTTTTTTAGTTTTGTATTTATTATTAATAATCTTTTTTCTTTTATAATTTTAGTTAAATTACTATTTTTAATATTATTTATATATTTTTCTAAATTCATCTTATACCTCTTATTTAATTAATATTAAATATATTATAACAATAACTATTAAGATAATAGATGCATATATTACATTTACAAAACCATTTTTATTTGATAATGCTTTTTTACTTTCATTTTCTAAATTATCTTTTTTTAATCTTCTTTTATCTTTTAGTTCAACATACACTTTTTTTTCTGAATCACTCATCTTTAAAGTTTCAGCATTTTCTTTTTCTTCACTATTAGTACCTAAAAATTTTGAATTTTCATCTTTTAACCAATTTTCAAAATCATTTTTTGATAATGTCTTTTTTTTATATTTTGCTAGCAAAATAAAATTTGTGATTTTATTTTCATCTGTTTCAGGTTCTAGTGAAAAATTATTTATAATAACATTAGATATATCATCTATCTTTTTCAATATATCTTTCAAATTATTACTCTTTATTTGCCATTCATAACGATTTTTATTTTCAGATTTATTTTCTACCATTCCTGCATTTTTAAATAAATCACTATAGTACTTATATCTATCTTCACTAATAATAGATGATTCTATGGAAAAATCATAACTATCATCCCTATTATATATAAGTCGCAGATTTAACCCACTTCCCTTATCATTTAAAAAATTTAATATTTTTAATAATGGATGTTCCCCTTTTTCTTGCATATTATTTTTTAATGCATCAAATAACAAATCAAAAAATGAATCAGTCTCATTTTCATATTTACTATCATTTCCAATGGAAATAAAAGCCTTATCAAAATCTTCTCCACTAAATGGATTAACACCATCTATTTGTATATAAATATCTGAACCTTTAATTGTTTGTGCTCTTTCAAACAAACAAACCATTTTATTTAATCCTTCTTGATATTTAAAATCAATGAATGGCCTAGCACCAGCATGTGAACCACTTGTTTTAAGATTTTTTTCATAACATAGCCATAACAAATTTTCTAAAGATTTATTTCCTTCAGCCCATTCTTTTATAGCAATTTTAATTTCTTCTTTTGGAATACTTTCTATTGGAATTGATTTAATATTATTATATTTACTCATAATAACCACCTCTCTATTTTATAATTATTATAATAATTACCGCAATTAATATACTTATTATTGAAGCAAAAATAATATTAATAAAACCATTAACATTATAATTTGGCTTTTTATATGTCATTGAATTTATATTACTTTGTTTCTTGCTTTTTCTTTTATATTTCTTTTTTCACATAAAAGTGAATATATTTTTCCTTCTGTTTTTGACATATACATTTTGTTATTATGTTCTTCTTTTTTATTTTTAGTTATTTCTCTTTCTTTAGCAAACTTAATAGCAGCTTCTTTTACCATTTCATTTTGGCAAACATTATGTCCTCCCTCTACTAAAAGACTTGTTCTTCCAATTTTTTCTTCTCTATCTTGCTGTTTTCTTATATTATATTTAACTATATCAAATTCTCTTAAGTCTTTATCTGGATTTTCTTTTTTCCATTCTTCAAGTGATTCATTATATTTTCTTTGTTCATCTATCATATATTTATCACTATACTCTTCTTCATATTTTGCATGTGGTAATCCTTTTTCATCAACATAAAATTCTGCTGGATTATTATTATCTAGCGTTCCATTATAAATAACACCAGTTATTGATTTATCATTTATGGTTGCTCTACCTGTAGTCGCACCTAAAAAGAACCCATTATTTTTAACAATTCTTTCAGGAAAAGCATTACATAAACTTGCTGCATTCTTACTACCTGCAGAATGCCCTTCTATCTTTATATTATCACTCATAGATATTCCTTGTTTTCTTAAATAGGATATTGCATAATCACACATATTCATTTGCTGAAGCAAGATATCTTGTGATTTATTAAATTCAGAAACAATTTGTTCATTTGTCATTTGATATTTAGGTTCTAACTTACTTTGCATCTTTATGAATGTTTCTATATTTGATTTTTGCACTCCATCTTCTATATATTCAGGATTGTATCCTATAAATCTTGGAACAATTGGCATTATTAATGGTATTTTACCACTATTAGCCATAGTAAATTGTAATGAACTAGGATCAAGTTGAGAGAAAATAGTAAATTCTTCTACGCTTTTATAATCAATCATACCATATGGTGTATTACAACTATGTAATAATAAATTATTTATTTGTGATTTATCTATTCCATTTGGTATATAAAGTATAAAAGGATAATTAAAACCTCTCTCAATATCAGCATTTATTTTAATTAACTGACCATTTTTACTTAATTCTTTTATTTTTTCATCAGTGTTCATTGTAACTAATTCAGTATTTTGTCTAAGCGCTAAAAAGTCATCTTCTGTCTTTATATTACTATCACCTTTACAAATTAATTCAAATATCTGATCTTTTTCTTCATTAGTAAGTTTACTTCTTAACTTATTATATACTTTTACGAGTTTTTGATTATCATCTAAATTTGGAAACTTTTGATCAAGAAAGGAACTTAAACCTTCTAAGGTTATATTTTCATTAAGATCATTATATTTTTTTACATAAAATTTAAGTAATTCATCACGATAATTAGTAATCATCAGTAGCTTTTCACCTACCATTCATATAATTAATTATACCATAAAAAAACTATAATTAAATTAATAATTACAGTTTTAGAAAATCATTATTAATACTACTATCGCAAGTACAATTGCAATTATAGATAATAATACTATATTACTAAATCCCCATTTATTATAAGGATTTTTTAAAGTCATTACTTGTTTATTTTCTTTTTTTAGTTCTATTTTTTCTGACAAAATTCCTACTAATTTTTCATAGTATTCTCTTTCAAGCGGTGCAAGAGAAAGCATTGCATCTGGATTTTTATAATATTTCTTAAGATTTTCAGCAACCTCTTTTCTCATTGCTGGATCTATTCCTTCAGCATTTATTATATCTGGAATATCTTCAAATTCATTAAACTCATTAACACTAGTATTATCAGTAAAATATGACTCACCATTATTTTCATTAGAAGATACGTCATTATTTTCATTACTTATTTCTTGTGCTTTATAATTTGCTTCTTTTGGGCTTTGTACTTCTGCTTTTTGTTTTTCATCATTATATGCTCCTTCAATAATTTTTCCATCTTTATCAAGCGCAACAATATCTTCCAAATTTACATATACAACACCTAATTTTTCTTTGTTTTTCAAAATTTCATCTAAACATTTCTTCTTTTTTTCTTCTAAATTATCTATTTCTTTTTGATGATCATTTAAATCACCAATATAAACCATTTTTAATTCTATATTTTTTTCTTTTAATTTTTCATTTAATATAGCAGTTGAATTTGCCTTATAATCATTTGATTGAAAATCTTCATTATTATTTTGTTCTTCTTTTAAAAATTCAACAAGAGTCCCATCACTTGGATTTTCAAGTAATCTTTTTCTACCAATTTTAGAATCATAAAAAGAAAATATTTCTTTACCACTATTTAAATATTTATGCTCTATATCATTAATATCTACACCAAATGTTTTACTAATTACTTCTTCATTTGATTTTGCTTCCTTTAATTCCTTTTGATTTAAATAATCATTTAACATATTCATTCTAGTTTCATCACTAAAACTACCTTTTAATTTATTAACCATTTCATTAAATTCTGGATCTGTTTTACATAAATTATTTACTTCAAGTATTGCCTCTTTTTCTTCTGTATTAAGCATACTTAAATTAGGATTATTTAAAAACTTAATAAATAATTTTACATTTTTTTCTATTTTTTTATTCTCCATAACTTACTCCCTACCTTTATCTTATTATAACACGTTATAAATAATAAAAATAATACTAAGTTATAAATATTATCAAAAAAATGTAAATAATCTATTTTAAAACCATTGAATGTTTATCAATTACTCTGTTACTATTTCTATCCATAAACAAAATATCTTTATTAATTTCTTTTTCCCATAATAATAGTTCTTTCATTTTTTTTAGATTTTCTATTTCATTTTCTCTATTTATATTAAAAGCTATACCTAAAATATGCTTACTAGAAATTTTTAAAAATTTTTGATATTCATTATTATATGGACTATATCTTAAAGGAAATGGTGTATTTGAAAATAAATTATAAAATTCATTATTAGATGTTTTAATTACTCTTACGCTTTTATCTATTATTAACAAAGGATTATCTTCTAATATCGATAAATCATTATAATAAGTACCAATTTTAAGTAATGAAACATAAAAAGAACCATTATTTGTACCTTCTTTATCAATATGTTTTAATAATATTTTACTTTTTAATCCATCTGTTACTATATTCTGATATGACTTTTTGCAAAAATCAAAAGAATGAAAATAACAATCACTAATATCAAAATAACTATCTGTTAAATAATTTCTCATAAATCACCTTTATTAATTTTATCATATATTATAACAAAAAAACGCAAAGTATGATATTATATTTTATAGGTGATTTACATTATGAAAAAATTTACTATGAAAGATGAAAAATTTATATGTGAAAATTGTGGTAAGGAAGTTTTACCACTTGGATATACTGCAAGAGATCATTGTAATTATTGCTTATATTCAAAACACTTAGATATATTTCCTGGTGATAGAGAAAATACTTGCCTTGGAAAACTAAAACCTATTGGAATAGAAAAATTTAAAGATACATATAAAATAATTTATAAATGTGAAAAATGTAATGAATTACATAAAAATATAATGGCTAAAGATGATAATTTTGATTTAATAATTGAGTTATCTAAAGCAGAATAAAAACGCTAGAAATAGCGCTTTTTTAATTTTTTGGTTTAAATATCATAGTAAATATAAATGCAAATATTATTGTAGCAGTTATACCTGTTGCGGTTAAAGAAAACATTCCTGTAAATAAGCCTAAAAGTCCATCAACTTTTGCTTTAGCAAGTGCTCCATGAATTAATAAGTGTCCAAAACTAGTAATACATACAATTGCTCCTGCACCAAATTTATCTACAAATAAATCATATATTGAAAATGTATCTAAAGCTGCTCCTATTACTACAAATAAACTTGTAATATGTCCTGGTAATAATTTAGTATTGTCAAGAATTATTTGACCTATTAAACATACTATTCCTGCGAATAAAAATGAGTAAATAAATTCCATATTATATTACCTCCAAACATACTGCATGACTTACTGATGGTATACTAAATTTTTGATTACAAGTTGTTGGACTCATAAGTGCACCTGTTGCGATTAATAAAACTTTTTTTATTATTCTTTGCTTCATTTTAGGAATAATACTAGAGTATACAACAAGTGGCATACAAGCAGGACCTGATCCACCTGCATATATATTTTCCTTATAATCATATATCATAGTTGCAGTGTCATCATAATTCTTATCTAATTTTATATTGTATTCTTTTTCACATATTTCCTTAAATATATCTTTACCATAAACACCTAAATCTCCAGTTAAAATTAAATCATAGTCATTTACTTTTGTCTTAGTTTGCTTTAAGTGTTCATTTAATGTATATGCTGCACTTGGACTCATAACTGCACCCATATCAAATACATTATCTACTCCCATATCTATTACTTTACCAATAGTTGCGCTAGTTACTTTTATATCTGTTTTAGCATTTGTAAGCATTAATGATGCTGCTCCTGTTACAGTAAATGTAGTTGTTTTTGGTTTTGGCGCACCATACTCAACTGGATTTCTAAATTGTCTTTCACTTGTCATATTATGTGAAGATGTTGTACATATTGCTTTCTTATTTTTTTCATTTTCTAAAATAGATGAAGCAATTAATATTTCTTCACAAACAGATGCACAAGCATTATACACTCCTAAAAAAGGAATATTAAGTTTTGAATATACAAAATTGGATATTGTAAGTTGATTCATTAAATCAGCGCTTATTCCAAAAGAAATATCTTCTTCATTATATTTAGTTTTATCAAGTAAAATTTTAATAGATTCTTTTAACTCCTTCATTTCACATTTTTCAAATGTTTTTTCTCCATCATAAAAGTCAGTAAACTTTTTATCAAAATTATCTTTTAATGGTCCTTCTATTACAAATGGACCTGCAACTGTACTTACATTTTCTAAATATACATTATTAAATTTTATAGTCATTTTCTAACCTCCAAAAAATACGAATCTAATTATTCCAAATACATATGCTGCGAATACTCCATAAAGAATAACACTACCTGATAATTTAAAAATATTAGATCCTATTCCCATTACAAGTCCTTCATGTTTATATTCAAGTGCACTTGATGTTGTCGCATGTGCAAATCCACTTATTGGGATAAATAATCCTGCTCCTGCTTTTGATACCCAGTTATCAAAAAATCCAAGTGCTGTAAATAAACATGATATAAATATTATTGTAACCATCATTAAACTTACCGCCACACTTTGACTTACTCCATCAATCATTAAATATACTTTTATTAATACTTCACCAATTAATCCAACAAGTCCACCAACTAAAAATGCTGTAATCATATTTTTTACTTTGTTTTCTTTTGGACTATGTTTGTCTACTATTTTTTTGTATTCTTGTTTGTTCATATTTTTTTCACCATTTGTATTATTAACGAAAAAAATTTTTTTATACAAAAAAAAGATAAACTTATGCACATAGTTTATCCGATAAATCATCTAATATTTTTCTTTCTAGTCTATATACTTTTACTTGACTAATATTATTTTCTTTTGCGATTTCTGTTTGTGTTTTACCTTCATAATATCTTTGGTATATTAATTTTTGATCTTCTTTTTTCAAATTACTTAATGCTTCTTTTAAACTTATTAAATCTATTTTATCTAATTTTTCTTCACTAGCAATTACATCTTTTATAGATATATTATCATTATCTTCATTTACACTTTCATCTATACTTTGTACATTTTGATTTAAATTTAAAACTTCTAATACTTTGCTTTTTTCTTCATTAACTATCATACATAAAATATCTAAACTAGGATATTCTCCTTTACTTTTAAAATAATGATCTCTTGCTATATCTACTTTTTTCTTTAATTTAAAAATATCTCTACTTATTTTAATATTCTTATCTTCTCTTAAATACTTTAATACTTCACCTAATATATATTTTTCACAAAAAGTTGAAAATTTTATTCCAAGCGTAGGATCAAAATTATTTGCTGCTTTTATAACTCCCATTTTACCAGCCTGCATTAAATCTTCTCTATTATAACTACTTGCGTACTTATTAACGATAAAAGATACTTTAGTTTCCATTTCTACAGCTAGTTCATTTGTTAAAATCATATACTTAAAAGTTTAAGTGCTGATAATTCATCAGATACATATTCTAAATCATAAGCACTCATTTCATCACCACATATAAGCATTCTTCCATCGTTTTCTTCTAATAATTTTTGACACTTATCAAATAATTTAACACTATCACTTATTTCTAAATTTTTAACATTAAATACTACAAATCTAATGCCACCATCTTTAATTATTTCAAAAACTTTTTCTTCTACATCCATTGAACTTACTTCATTTAATATACCTGCTAATCTAACAAATAATACTCCTCTAGTAAATTCTATATTTAAATCTACCATTTTTTTATTTTCCTCCCTTTTTTACAATATTTATTAAATCACTAATAATATACCTTTTAAACACTTTAGACAAAACATTACAAAATTCGACTTAACTTTTTTTCGAGCATTTTTGCTCTCATATATTATTTTCTCCGTTTTTTAACTAAATTCCCCTATACTTTAAAAAATTTTTATGATATATTTTATTTAGAAGGGAGATAATTATGAAAAAGGGTCTAAAATTATTATTAGTTTCATTATTTGTAATAATACTTTCAGGTTGTAATAATTCTTCTAAAGAAGTTGTTAAATCTTGTAAGTTAACAGCAGATCAATCATCTAATGGATATGTTCTTAATTCTAATTATGAAATTCATTCTAAAGATGGATTAGTTGATAGCGTAGTAACTAAAGAAACTGTTGAATCAGATAATGAACAAATTCGTGAATACTTTAAAAGTACTTTAGAAAAATCATATAAAACTGCTAATGAAAGTTATGGTGGATATACATATAAAGTTACTGAAGATGATAATAAAATAATATCTGATGTAACAATTGATTATTCTAAAATGGATTTAGATAAATTCGTTAAAGATAATTCACAAATTAAATCTTACATAAAAAATAAGAAAATAACTCTTGAAGGTATGCAAAAAATATATGAAGCTTTAGGAGCAACTTGTGAATAACTATACTAAAAAGGTATAGTTTTTTTCTTTTTTTAATGTTATATTATAATAAAGGAAGTGAATAAAATGAACAAGAAAAAAATTATTATGTTATTTTCAATTATTTTATTATTAGTAACAATATGTTTTTTTTCATTAAATATATATATTAACAAACAAGAAGAAAAAAAATATTATATTATTGATAAAGAAGAAGTTCCAAGTATATATAATATTGTTGGAAAAAGAAATATAATTAAATATAAATCGTTTAAAAATAGTGGTATATATAAAAAATTATATCAATATAAAGATATAAAAAATGTTTCATCTGATTTAAGTAAATATACAAGTGAACTAAAAGAAAATTATAACTATTTATATACATCAAATATCGATTTTACCAAAAGAAGTGATAATATTTCAATGGCAAAAAAAATAGATGAAAACCAAATTATTATGATAGAAATAGAATATAATGATAATTCATATAAAATAACAATATCAAAAGGAAAAGGAAATATTAATGAATTTTAAATACTAACTATACTATGTATAGTTTTTTCCTTTTATTAGTGGTATACTTAAAATGTATAGTATAGGAGAAAAAAATGTATAATAAAGATATTAATGATGTTTATAAAGAATTAAATACAAGTGAAAAAGGATTAACTATAAATGAAGTTAATAAAAGATTAAATATATATGATAAAAATATAATAAAGGAAAAGAAAAAAGAAAATATTTTCTTAAGATTTTTAAAACAATTTAAAGATATAATGATTATTATTCTTTTAGTAGTCGCACTACTCCTTTATATATATGGAGTACTTTATTCTCATGAATATACAGATACGATAGTAATATTAGTTGTTGTTTTTATAAATGCAATTACTGGTTTTATTCAAGAAGAAAAAGCAAATTCTGTTATTGATGGACTAAAAAAATATGAAGCTTCAACTTGTAAAGTAAAAAGAAATGGTAAAATTGATATTGCTGATACAAGTACTTTAGTTCCAGGTGATATTATATTCTTAGAAGCTGGTGATATGGTACCTGCAGATTCTAGAATAATTACATGTGAAAACCTAAAAGTTGATGAATCCCCTTTAACAGGTGAAAGTATTCCAGTTATTAAAACAAATGAAACATTAAATAATAATTTAATAATTCAAGATCAAAAAAATATGATTTTCTTGTCATCAAACATAACAAATGGAAAATGCATGGCAGTTGTTATAAATACTGGTATGAATACAGAAATAGGAAAAATAGCGTCTTCATTAAATAAAATATCAAATATTGAGACACCTCTTCAAATAAAAATAAAAGAAATAAGTAAAAATCTAACAATAATTGTATTTATAATAATGATTTTTATATTTATATTAGCGCTTATTAATCACTACTCACTTCTAGAAATAATAATGCTTTGTTCTTCACTTGCGGTTGCGGCTATTCCAGAAGGATTACCTGCGGTTATAACTATTTCATTATCTATTGGTATATCTAATCTTGCGAAAAAGAAAACGATAGTAAAACAAATGCAAGCAGTTGAAACACTAGGTTCTATTGATGTTATTTGTTCAGATAAAACAGGAACAATTACACAAAATAAAATGACTGTAAAAGAAGAAGTCATTTATGATAAAGAAATGTTAAATTATATATGTGCACTTTGTAATGAAGGATTAATAATAAATAATGAATATAAAGGTGACCCTACTGAAACATCATTATATGGATATTTATATAAAAATAATATTGATGCGTTAAAAATTAGAAAAGAAAATAAAAGAATAATAGATGCTCCTTTTGATAGTGAAAGAAAATTATCTACTACAATTAATAAAATTGGTGATAAAACTTATTTATTATGTAAAGGTAGTATCGATAATTTACTTAATAAATGTACATATATAAATAATAATAAAATAACTAATAAGGATATAAATGATATTAAAGATAGTGAAAAGAAACTTGCTAGTAAAGCACTTAGAGTATTAGGATTTGCATATAAAGAAATTAATGATATTCCTAAAAATGCTACTGAAGTAATTAATGAAGAAAACAATCTTAATTTTGCTGGTTTACTTGGGATGATTGATCCACCAAGAGATACTGTTATAAAAAGTGTTGAAATGTGTAAAAATGCAGGTATTAGACCAATAATGATTACAGGTGATTCACTAGATACTGCAAGTGCTATTGCTAAAGAAATAGGAATTATAGATAATGATAATGAAGGAATACTTGGTAATGCTCTTGATAACTATACTGATGAAGAACTTGAACAAATAGTTAAAAATTATTCTGTTTATGCAAGAGTTAATCCAGAACACAAAGAAAGAATTGTTAAAGCTTGGCAAAAAAATGGTAAAGTTGTTGCTATGACAGGAGACGGAGTTAATGATGCTCCTGCTATTAAAGATGCACATGTTGGTGTTGGTATGGGAATAACTGGTACAGATGTAACAAAATCAGCCGCAGATATCGTACTTATGGATGATTCATTCTCAACAATAATAATTGCTGTTGAAGAAGGAAGAAGAATATATAATAACATTAGAAATAATATTGTTTACTCATTATCTAGTAATTTTGCTGAAATATTTACAATAATTATTGGATTACTTTCTGGTAACACTATACTTTTACCAATATATATATTATTTATAGATTTAGTAACTGATTCTGTTCCAAGCATATGCTTAGCATTTGAAAAAAGTGAAAAAAATATTATGAGTCAAAAACCAAGAGGTCTTAACAAATCATTATTTACACCATTTATAAAATCTTGCTTTATATCATCAGCAATTATCGAAACATTATTTGTTTGTTTAACTTACTTTATATCTTTAAAATTATATAATAATGAAATTGCAATGAGTCTTGCCCTTTTATCTATGGTTGTGCAAGAAATTATTTATTCTATATCTTGTAGAAATTTAAAAGAACCAGTATTCAAGCAAGGACTATTTTCTAATAAAGCAATGAATATTGGACTAACTATAATAACATTAATTGAACTTCTAGTATTTATGACTCCTCTTGGTAAAATAATAAGTGTTGAAAGTATTAAACCAAGTTTAGTATTGATTATATTTTTAATAAATAGTTCTTCATTTATAATTTATGAACTATTAAAACCATTACTAAAAAAAGTATTTAAAGACTAAATAGTGTACTTAGAGTATACTATTTTTTTGTGTAATTTATTTTTATATAGTTAGATTTATTTAATCCTACGATTCATAGGGTGACATATTTATAAATTTATAATACCATTATCTTTGAAAGAAGGAATTCTTATGAATAAAAATTATACTAATTATTATTTTTTCATCATGGCATTATTCTTTATTACGTATAACATAATATTTGAAAGTTTAAAAATAAGTGGTACATTATATAAATTGTTTATAATTTTACTTATAATTATTAATTCTATTATATTATTCATTTTAAATAAGAAAATTAGTTTAAAAAAAATAATACTTATTATCTATATATTTACCATTGTTAAATCAAAAAATCAGTTACAATTCTTTTTTGCGCTTTCTAATATTATTATTTTATGTATAATTGGTTTTCAAGAAAGCAATCTTATTAAAACTATTTCTCTTTTTATTTTAATAATCACACTAACATATTCTTTACCTTTATTATTTGTATTCTTATTAGAATTTGGTACTGAATTAGATGAAGATGTATATATGAATAAAATATATGAAGATACTCATTATTATTGTAATAAAAATTATGAAATATATTCTTATTCATATAGTGCGGGCGATGTTTTTCATTATAGTATAGGCAAACATTATGATTTTTTAAATATAAATGATATAATACATATAACATATAGTGAACAAAACGAAGTTAAAAAATATGATTATGATAATTATTTAAAAAAACATAAATGTAGATTGGTTGGTGATATAAATGGATCTAAATAAAATATCTAGTTTAATCAAGAAAAAAAGAAAGAGTCTTGGAATGACTCAAACTGAATTAGCAAATAAATTATTTGTTACAGAAAAAGCAGTTTCAAGATGGGAAACCGGAAGAGGTACTCCTGATATATCTTTATTAATTCCTCTTTCGAAAGAACTTAATATAGATGTATCTGAACTATTAAATGGAGAAGAAAATAATATAGAAAAAGTAATTGAATATAATGAAAAATCAATGAAATACAAATATAATTTTCAATTTAAATTAATTATCTTATTTTATATATTATCCATATTAACATTTTTATTCTATTTAAAATTTGAATATAATCCAAATATAGAAATTAACTATTTTATTAGATTATCAATAATAGTTATTGCTTCTCTATTTATATTTATTGGAAATAAAATATATAGTAATAATTATGTAGAAAAAATAGAAGATAAAAATAAAATAAAAAAATTATCACAAACAATAATATTTATTTACTACATTATTTTGATATTTAATATGGTCTTTTTTGCAAGATATAATGTTGTTAATAATTATAATCTAATTCCTTTTAAATCTATAAGTAATATATTAAAAAATGGAAATACCTACTCTATTATTATAAATATATTTGGAAATTTATTTGTATTCATGCCACTAGAATATTTTTTAATAGAGTTATTTAAAATAAGAAAAATTTCACTAAATTTTATAATATCATTTTTGATTATATTATTAATAGAATTATTTCAATTTGTTTTTAAAGTTGGTGTATTAGATATAGATGATTTAATATTATGTACTCTTGGAATGATGATTTTTTATGTATGTTACTACTTAAAAAATAAGGAGAAAAATAATGAAAAATAATGAATTTTTTAAACAAAATATATTTAAAATAATTTTATGTATACTTACCTTTTTAATAGGTTGTTTAATTTTTTGTTCAATAGCAATTGGTATTGCAATCAAAGAGCAGTTAATAATTATGCTTATTAGTTTCTTACCTTTTTTAATATTTTTATTAATTACAATATTTTCATATTACCACAAAGAAAAATATAAAATAGTTATAAGAGTAATAACAATTATTTTAAGTATTTTATTAATTGGATATTATTTTATCGCAACATTTTTATGTATTATATTACAATCACTTAATCCAGTTATAAATCCTAATTATTACAATTACTATATTCGAACATCAAATTTAAAAGAAAAATTTCCAAATAAAATACCAAATAATGCTAAAAATATTAAATTTATTCATTCAACAGGTATATTACAGGGTGGAACTATTTATTCATTATATTATATTGATAATAAAATGACAGATGAAATATTTATGAAAGAATATAAAAATAAGGCTACATGGATTGGACATATAGATGAATACACAGATAAAAAAGGATTACTATCAGGGGTATTTAATAATACACCAGCACATGATAAAAATACAAATGATTATACAATATACTTAATGGATGGAGATTGTGATAATTCTGGATATTGTAATCATGGTAATTATATAATTGGCGCTTTCAATAAAAAAACGCATGAAGTTATATTTTCTTCTGAGCAATGGTAAAAAGAAAGATAATTAATTTTCCAATCAAGACATCTTAACAAATATGTGAAAGTATTTTCAGAGTACAAAAAATAAAAAAACTTATATAAGGTTTTTAAATACTATTTGGAGCAAATCACATACAAGTTACGAACTTTATTCTCTTTCTAAAAACATTATATATGAATTGTTATTAAAATTCAATTGGAGTATGGAGAATTTTGTTATTTTATTGTATAATATATTTGAAATTATTAATATGGGAGAAATACTATGAATAACAAATACTATTTTAAAAATGATACAAAATTAACGAATTATTTTTTGTGTGATGTTATAGTAGATGGAATAAAATATTCTTCAAGTGAAGCAGCATATCACTCACAAAAATTTTTAGATGAAGATATAAAGAAAATAATGACTAAACTTACACCAGATGAATCAAAACATGTTAGTAGAGATTTATCAAGATTTATACGCGATGATTGGGAAAATGTTAAATATGATTTAATGAAAAAAGTAGTAATGGAAAAATTTAAACAAAATCAAAATTGTTTAGAAGAGTTATTAAATACCCAATCTATGGAATTAATAGAAGATACAACTGGTTGGCATGATAATATATGGGGTGAATGTACATGTGATGATTGTAAAACTTCAGAACATAAGAATTTGTTAGGGAAAATTTTAATGGAAGTAAGAGAAGAATTAAAATAATATTTTTAAGGAGTAAATCAATGGAATTAAATTGCAAAAAAGCATTAATGCTATTAAATGATTGTAAGGGTATGGCAAAAAACGATGATTGGATTTTACATTCAATTTGTGTTGGTGATACTGCAGGGATTATTGCAAAATCATTAAATTTAGATGAAGATTATGCAAAAACATTAGGATATATTCACGATATTGGAAAAAGATTTGGTTGGAATAGTTATGAAGGAGTAATACCTCATGCAATTAATGGATATAATTATTTAAAATCATTGGGATACGATGATAAGTATGCAGGTATATGTATTAAACATTCTTTTTTGAATAATGATATTAATTGTTTGGCTAATGATAGAGACTATACAGATTCAACTAACGAAAAATATAATTTTATAAAGAGCTATATTTTAAAAGAATATACAATTTATGAAAAAATTATTAATTTATGTGATTTAATGTGTACTACTAAATTACAATTATTAGAACAAAGATTAATTGATTTATTACTAAGACATGGTGTATATAAAAATACTCATTATCATTTAATTGAAGTATACAAGTTAAAAGAAAACTTTGATAATTTATTAGGATATAATTTATATAACTTATTTCCAGAAATAAAAGAAAATTTATAAAAGTGATTGGGATTTTTCTCATATAAGAATTTGTGTGGGAGTACAAATTCAGTGCTGGTTAGACATAGATTTTATTCCCATATTCAAGAAAAATAAAAAAGAGGATTAAATTATTTTGATAATTTTTTCCTCTTTTTCAGTTAGTTTTATAAAAAATAAAAACTTACGAACTATAATCAGTCCGTAAGTTGATTTCAAATGGAGCAATAGCACAGGCTATTTGAAACTCCAGTAGTAAAAGTTGATAAACAACTAATCACTAAAATAATAATACCACAAATATTAAAAAAAGTTGTAAACAAAAATAATAATTTTATGTAAATTTGATAAATCAGATGATTTAGAAAATATATTATTAGGTGTTGAGATAGATAGTTATTTAGAAGATGGTTCTTCACAAAAAATATCATATTTGATAGATACAACTACTAAACAAATTTATAATGATATAGATAGTACCATTTCATTTAAAGAATCTTTAACTAATAAAACCAGATAAGGAGTGTAATAATATGGGATTAGATAGTTATTCAAAAAGAAACTTAGATCAAGAAAGGAGTGATTCTCAAGTAATAGATGAAATAGAACAAATGAATTTAGATCCAGATTTAAAAGTTAAATTAAGAGAAGCTAAAATGAATATAGAAATGGAAAAAGCTAGATTAGAAAGACAAAATGAATATGAACAAATAGTTGATGAAGCTAATTCTACTCCAGTAAGAAGTATAGATTCAATGTCAGTATCTGATATAAACTTAAATAGTAATCAATCAACTCAACAGGAAGAACCTACAATTAGTCTCGGACAAAAATATAGTGAAGAAAAAAAACAACAAGCAAAGGAAAATCTTCAAAAAAATATTAAAGCTGGAGAAGATTTACTAGCTATGTTAGAAGCAAGTATTAGTGAATATGACAATTCAGATTCCATTGATGAAGAATATACTCCAAGGCACAGATAAAGGTGATAACATAAAGTTATCACCTTTTTATATTGGTAATTCTTGCTTATTATTTACCTTATTTTCAATATATTCAAGATTATTAAATGATTTATTATTCTTTAATAATTCCATTTGTTTTCTTGCAATATTATTTAATCTAACAAGTCTCTCATTTTGTGGTATTTTCATTTCAATTAATTCAGCATTAATGTTTTCAAGATTATTTAATATAACTAAATGAAGTAAGTCTGTATAATCTCTAATATTTCCTTTATTAGCTATTTCAGGATTACTTTCTCTCCATTCTTTAGCAGTTATACCAAATAATGCTACATTTAAAACATCAGTTTCTTCAGCATAAACAAATTTCTTTTGCTTTTCAGTTAAAGTAGGAACAATTATACTTTTAATAGTATCAGTATGAACTACATAACTAACTTTTACTAAAACTCTATTGGCATGCCAATCAATTTTATTTTGGTATGCTTCATTTTTCTTTAATCTTTCAAATTCTTGAATTACATATAGTTTAAATTCAGGGCTTAACCAACTAGCAAATTCTAAAGCAATATCACTTCTAGCATATGTTCCACCATTATTACCAGACTTAGAAATAATACCAACAGCATTAGTTTCTTTAATCCATTTTTGAGGAGACATATAAAAACTATTTTTACCAGCTTGATTCTCAAAGGTCTCGAATTCGTGACCTTTGAAGTTTTCATTATTAAGTTGTTCCCATAATCCTAAATATACAATAACATCTTTGTTTCTCATCCAAGCTGACAAGTGGGAGTTTGAAACACAAAAAAACTAATCCAAATTGGATTAGTTGTATATCTAAACTCGAAAAGTTCGAGTTTCCTATCAATCTGGAGCGAGTGTCGTAGATATCTACAACTCTTTCTCTAGTGATATGATAAATATCACTCACTACTAATAATATAGCATATTTTTAGAGAATAATAAACAAAATTATAAACAAATATGTAAAAATCTGGTATAATCATAATAGCGAATATCTTATGATATTCTTTTTTTATTTATAAGGAGGATAAAAAATGTTTTCAAAAAAGTTTTTAGAAACAGGATTTGTATTTTTAACAGCTGGAATTATTTCTCCACAAGATGTTATATTATTAATTATTTGTAAAATATTTGATATTAATGTTGACGAATATAATATACATATATGTTTAATAATTGGAATTTTATTAATTGTTGTTGGCTTAATTATGTATTATAAGGAGTCAAAAGAAAATCATACTTTATCAATTATAGGTTTAGATAATATGAACTATATCACCAAAATTAAAAATCCACTTACTATTAATATAATTGATGATTGTAAAAATATTAAAAAAAGTAATTCTAAATCAATAATATCTAGTTACGTAAAAAATATTAAAGAAAAAATTAGTAATTATATTTCATATAAAATTTCTTATTTTGGCGTTGCACCTTTGCCTTTTATCGCTATAGCAGGAAAATATTATAGAAAAGTAAATATTGTAATTCATTATGAATACCACCAAAAGGATGATAAAATTTTGCCATTAAAGACAAAAAAATTATTTTTAAATGAAAAACTAAAATGTGAACAAAAAAACAATAATAGTAAGGTTGCAGTTATTACTATAGAAACAACAACTAGAATTAATGATGAAGATTTAAAACAATTTAGAAATGCTAATATTTTTAGGTTTTACCTAGAAGATGCTAGAACAAATGCTATTGTTTATGAAAAACAGCTAGAAGAATATTCAGAAATAATTGCAGATACTATTTATAAGATTAGCAAAACAGATATTGAAAAAATTTATATATTAGGCGCATGTCAAAGTTCTTTAGTTTTTGAAGTGTTTAGAAGATTAAATGATAATAGAATTAAAGAAATAATTGTTTGCAATTACAAGGCTAAATCAAAAAACAAATACAACTGGGGGATTAGCATTTACAATGAAAATGATAATGAAAAATATGTAGAATTAGGAAGTGATATATGTGGATAAAATCAAAAATTTAATGAATAATTTTTACTATAATGAAGTTATACTACCAAATGATAAAGTTACTGAGTTACGTGAAAAGAAAAATATAAATATAACTAGATTAAAAGATGGAATAAATAAATATAATGAAGATAATAATACCGATTATAAATTATATGAAAACTTAGAACAAGGAAGTATTGCTATGTCTACTGCAATTGAGCCAGAATATGATGACTTTGATATAGATGTTGCGATAATATTTGAAAAAGAGAAAATACCTTTATCTACTGATGAAATGAAAGATTTAATAATAGATTTTTTAAAACCATATAATTATTATTTTAAAGAAAATCCAAAAAAGAAAAACAATTGTATAAGAATTGAATACCAAGATAATTATCATATAGATTTTGCTGTTTATAGAGTTTCAAATGATTATTATGAACATTGTGGTTTGAATTGGACAGAAAGGAATCCTAGAAGTATAAATAATTGGTTTCACGAACAAAACAATTTGTATGATGACAAACTAAGAAAAATCACACGATTGATAAAGTATTTTTTTAAGACTAGAAAAGACTGGGATATATGTGGTGGTTTTATAATAACTATCCTTGTAAATGAGGCATTAGCAAATATAACATTAGATGTAGATATAGATAAATTATTGCTAGATGTAATAAAATCTATTTCCAATAGGATTAATTTTAATACTTCTGTTAAAAATCCTACTAATAATCAGGAATTGATAAATGATGATAAAAACAAAAAAAGATTAAAAAACTTAAAAGAAAAATTGGATGAACATATTAGTGATATTGAAAATGCTTATTTAAATAATGATGAGGAAGATGTAAAAAGAAAATGGAATAAGTTTTTTAAAACGGATTATTTTACAACCGACTCTCAACAAAGAAGTAGATGTGAAGACAATGAAATGTTTATCGAAAATATATATAGTATTGATAAATTAATGCCAATAAAGTTTGAAATAAAATGCCAAAGATACATTTCAAAAGATAACTTTAAAAACTCTACATATGTTAATTGCTTTGATAATCAAAAATTTAGTATAACTCAAAATAGAGATGAAAAATTATGCTTTTCGATAGATACAACTATTCCTAAACCATATATTTTGTTATGGAAAATTAAAAATAATGGTAATTATGCCATAGAAAATAATAGTTTACGTGGAGAAATATACTATGGTAATAATTTAAACTCTTTTCCAGATGATCCACAAAGTTTTAAACGATTTGAAAATATATCGTTTAAAGGAAATCATTATGTAGAATGTTATTTAATCAAAGATAATAAGTGTATTGCTAAATCACGATTCAATGTTAATATTGAATAATGTTGAAAAGACCTTGCTTATTTTCTAAAAAATGATATAATAAATACTCGTCAGGAGGGACTTTATGGAAAAATTATATGGTGGTAGTAATTTTATAACTTTACCAAAAAAATTGGAAATACCAGAGATTGATGATAATAGATTAAAAGAATTATATCAACTATTAAAACCAATTGTAACAATTGATGAAATGAAATACTTATTAAGAGAATTTACATTACAAGAGTTAAGAAATCAATCTTATATTTGGAATCGTCATGAAGATAAGAGAGATATTGTTGATCCAAATAAACTAGAAACAGTTGATGATTTCTTATGCTTACATACTTGGGGATATTATGGATTGTTTAAACCATCAATTGCTGAAGTATTATCTCAAGCACCTGAAAGTGTTATAGAACAAGCAAATACTTTTGAAATTATTGAAAGCCCTGAAACTCGTGAAGATGTTTTCAAATATAAAGAAGTTATTGATAATGGTTTTCATTTATCAAAAGTAAGAGCATACAAAATGCATAAATAATTAATAAAAGAATGGCAAAACTATAGAGGTTTTGCTTTTTGAATGATATAATATATTTGTTGATTTAATTAATTAGGAGGACGAATATGGATCTAAGGCAGAAAATAGAAAATTATATACCCTTTAATGAGCAAGAAGAAAAAGACAAAGAACAATTTTTAAAATTTATTGATACTTTTGATAATGTTTTGACTAGAGATAATATTTTTGGACATTTTTCTGCATCAGCATTTGTGGTAAATAAAGAAAGAAATAAAATGGTAGTTGTCTATCATATAATTAATGATGGTTGGATTTATCCAGGAGGACACGCTGATGGAGAAGATGATTTTTTATCAGTTGCAGTTCGTGAAGTTGAAGAAGAAACAGGATTAAAAGTAAAAATTTTAGATGAAAATATATACTCGATTCAATCAGCACCTGTAAAAGGTCATATAAAACGTGGAAAATATGTTTCAGCTCATCTACATTTAGATGTTTTATATATAATGGAAGCAGATGATAAAATACCATTAGTATATAGAGAAGATGAATCAAAAGGAGTTAAATGGATTCCTTTTGAAGAAGCAGATAATGATACAATGTGTGATTTTATAAGACCTGTTAATAAAAAATTAATTAAAAAATTAGGTTCAAAATAAAGATGATTACATTTCAATCTCGTAATCATCTTTTTCTTTACTTTTATCATTTTCTTTGTTCCAAATATAATCATCTTGAATTGATTGAATAGTTTTATCACTAAATATATTGTGAGTATATAAATCTTTTGAAAAATTCCAATAATCTTCTCGTTCTTTTTCCTTACCGAACATTTTATCTTTAATAAATTTAACTAATCTATCAAATAGATTTTCGAAGAAATTAATGGTACTTTGTAATTTAGAATTTTTCTCTTTAAGATCATCAATCACATCTTCCTGTTTATCTATCTTTTTCTCAAGTGATTTAACTTTAATATTTAAGGCATCATTATTTTCAGTTAATATTTTAACTTTTTCTCTATTTTCTTTTAATTCAGTTTCAACATCATTTAAGGTAATAGATAACTTTTGCATTTTCTTATATTCTTTATTAGTTGAATCTACTTGCTGAATAAATTTATCAATTTTATCTTTATCATCTTTGTTTAAGACATATTTATCTTTATTAGTAAAAGTAGTTTTTAAATTATTAACTATATCTTTAACTTCATTAGAATTATTATCTAGTTCTAGTGATTTTTTATTTGCAATTTCTAATCGTTCTTTATTTTTAGATAATTCTTCTTGCATTTCAATATAGTTTTCCATATCTTTAATATTTATATCTTTATTTCTACCTTTTTGTTTAGTCTTTAAAACATTATTAAGACCATATTCTTTATTAAAACTAGCAATACATAATGCTCTCATTTTATCTTGTAGTTCTATTAACTTTGTTTTAGTAAACACATCAGATTTACCAACTTGTTTAGACATACCATTTTTACTTTTGTATTTAATAGGAACACCAACAATATGCAGATGTGGACTTGTTTCATCATAATGGATAATTGCACTTGCTACTTTAAAGTTAGGAATTAAAGTTTCTAAATCTTTAACTTGTTCTTTATATACATTAGACATTTTATGCTTGAATTTCTCATCTTTGGTATCCAAATATTTTTTATCTCCAAGTTCAATTATAATTTCACAAGCCAAATCATTTTTAGAATTATCACTAATTTTTTTTAAAGTAGTCATCTATTTTTCTATCATCTCTTGTTTGCTTAGAATTGTATTCTAATCTTGCTTCTTCAAATTCATCTTTATATAATTTTTGAACATCACTATATAAAGAAATTGTTCCTCTAACTATTTCAATTAAATGCTGTTTATCATCATACTTACGATAATTATGTTTATCAACACGCGATAATTGTCTAGCATTTTGAATAGCATTATTTGATAGAGAAATAGTTCCGCTAGCATTAGATTTTGCTTTTGCTCTTGATACATTTTTTCTATTTTTATCACTACCCAAATGTATCGAGTATGCAAGTTCTGACATATATAAATCACATCCTTTCTTTTAAGGATGATTTTTTAATAGAACTTCCAAGCTCAAACGCGAAAGTTCGACAAACAAAAAATCATCTCAATATGAGATGATATCTATCGTAAATGTTCGAAAAATTCGAACAGATTCGTCAATGGAGCAGTTGATAAGAAGGTTTTAAACCTTTTATCAAAAAAATATTCCTCACTTGTTAAGCAGATTATATAATAAATTCTACGATAAATCAATGCCTATATAGTAAATTTGCCTAAAATATAGTATAATTTTATTAGAAATTTAGTGAGGTGTAATATATGGAACATATTATGAAACTTTATGAATCTAGTTTTGAAGAATTAAAAACCGGAAAGAAGAAAAGAGAATACAGACTTAATGATGAAAAAAGAAGATTAGTACGAATCGGAGATACTATTAGATTTTTAAAACTTCCTAATTTAGATGAAGAATTTGTTGTAGATGTTAAAGGTATAGAAACATTTGATAATTGGTATGATTGTTATTCGAAATATTATGATGAGGATTTTAAAGATAGATATGAAAGTGTTGACTCAGTTGTGCAAGATACTTATGATGGTGGTTATTATACTAAAGAAGAATCAGAACAAAATGGTTGTGTAATTTTTTCTATAAAGAAACATAGAGTTGCACATTTGAATTCTACTGCCTGCTATTTAAAAAAAGATAATAAAGTTCTAATGATTAAATTTGCTAAAAAATGGGGAAATGTTTATGCTCCACCAGGTGGAAAATTTGAAGAAGGAGAAACTCCATTGGAGTGCATAACAAGAGAATACTATGAAGAAACTGGTCTTAATTTAATCAATCCAAGATTACAGGGAATATCATATTGGAAAGATTCATCAGAGGGAATTATATTTGTATATACTGCCGAAGATTTTACAGGAGATTTAACTGTAATTTCTGAAGAAGGAAAACTAGAATGGATAAAAATAGAAGATTTATTAAAATTAACGCAATTTGATCAAAACGAAAAATTTACTCCATATTTATTTAAAGACAAATTATTTGAAGGTAAGTTCTTGCTAGATGAAAAATGCAAAGCCCTTAAATATCAAATAAGAGAAATGTAAAATTTGTTTGGAGAAAAAAGATGTATATAATCTATGTTGATTTTGTTTTAAAAAATAAAATTACAATTAAAAAATTAGGTCTTACATTTAGAAAATTATCTGCCAAGGAAAAAAAATTTTTAACGGAACAAACTTCGTTAGTTTTAAAATATAAAAGAGATATTAATAAATTATATAGTAAATATGAAAAAGAAAGTTCTAATTCAAATAAATATTTGTTTGACATAATGAATTTTGATTCACCAAAGAGAGATATTATAATGTCTGGATATTCATTATTAAATAGTGGTTTTAAATTTAATAATAAAAATAAAATAGATTATATAATAGAACACCTATTAATTGTTGAATGTGATGAAACAAAAATATGTAAATATATTGAAAAAAATTCTATAAAAAAATTTGTTTCGAATTTATTAAGCTTATACAATATATATACTGATACTATGAACATAAAAAATATGGTAACGAATAGAGATTATACTTTTATATTAGATGATAATTTATTACTAGGTAATTCTGAATTTTTTTATAATGATATACTTATGAATATTGTATTATCTTATAGTGATGAGGACAAAAAAATTAAGAATCACATATTGAAACACATAGAACTAAATGAAATTTATTTAAAGGTTATAAGTAGTTTTATTGATAATCTAACTGAAGAAGATATCTTTAAATTTTTTGAAATCTTAGATATGTTATATTCTCAAACTTATACGATACAAAATAAAATCTTGAATTATGTTACTATAGTAGAAAGTTTAATAATAAATGAAAACGACAATATTCAAAAATCATATGTGTTGAAAGGTGGTATGATTTTAAAACAATATTTAGGTAGCGAATCTTCATCATCAAATGAAGCAATAAAATTATTACTAAATTTTGTTTATGAAATTCGTTCTGATATCATTCACGGGAATTTTAAAAATATAGAAAATGATTTGAACAAAATTAACCAAAAAAATAAAAAAGTAAAAGAACTGATTGGAGAAGTTCCAGAATTTATATCAAAAAAAGATAAAGCTTTTAAAGTAGCTTATACTATTTCTTTATTTGTAGCTAGAAGCATAGTAAAATATTGGATTGATTTTCCTTATAAAGTACAATATTTAAAAAAGAATTAGGAGGTAAATATAATGAAAAACTATTATATTATTCACGGATTTATGGGAAGCAATATAGAAAATTGGTTTCCTTGGTTTAAAGAACAAATTGATTCTGACAACTCTTTGTGTGTAATTCCACAATTTCCTATAGAGTTAGATAAGCATAATTATAATGAATGGAAAAAATTATTAGATGTATATTATAAAGAGTTTAATATGATTAATAATGAATCCGTTATTATAGGACATTCTACAGGTAGTATTTGTGCTCTTAAATATGTGTTAGAGAATAAAATTAAAATTGATAAATTAATATTAGTAAGTGGTTTTAATAATTATTTAGCACCTGATGAAAATGATATACACAATGAAATTAATCCGACTTATTATGTAGATGAAAATGAAATTAAAGAAATTAAAAAATATGCTAATGAGATAATTTGTATTTATGGAGATGACGATCCTTATATTCCACAAGATGTATTTCATAAATTTGCTGAATTAATAGATGCCCAAGAAGTTATTATAAAAAATGGTGGTCATCTAAATACAGATTCAGGATATACTGAATTTACTGAATTACTTAAATATGTCTAATACGCACGCTAATTGACTATGTCAATTTGCAAGTGCGTTTCTAAATTATCAAAAATTTAGTATGTATCAAAGACTACGGCTATTTAAAAATATCGTAGTCTTTTTCTAATGATTCTTTATTTATAAAAATATTTACTTCTGTTTCACTATCAGTATCTTTAGATATTTCTTTTAAATCTGTAGAATTATATAAGTTATTATCATAACATTCTTTTAAAATATCTATAGTCGTTTCTTTCTTCTTTTTATCATTAGATAATAAAATTTCTCTAAAAAATTCTTTTAAAATTAACAATAAATGATTAATAAAATTTAACAAATTAGTTTTATCTTCGTGTAATTTACCATTCTCATCTTCTAAAAAAATTATATCAACAAGACTATTTTTATATTTTCTTTCTAATGTTTTATAATCGCAAGTGAATTCATTTAAACTTTCAACAAATGCTTTACTTGTTACCATATTTTGAATTTCTTCACTATACATATCTAGAAAATTTAATAGAATATGATAAATTTCTCCATCAATAATTACTTTATCAGTTAATGCTTTCTTTTTAGAATTTTGTAATGAACCTTTTATTTTCCAATATTGTTCTTTTATTTTTTTCTTGCTTTTAAATGCTTGTCTATCATAATATCTAGCAACATTTTTAAATTGTCCCATTGATAAATGTTTGACTCCTGTGTGTTTTTCTCCTCGTTCTAATTTAAATCCTTTTTTGGTTAATCGTTCGTGATATTTATCTTGTAATTCAGTTAAATGAATATCAGATTTAATGTATGATCGTTTAGAAATGGTGTATTTTGTTGTATCCGTTCGTTTATCAAATTTTTGAACAAGTGGTACAACAACACAATGCAAATGAGGTACTTTTTCATCCATATGAATAACAACGTGTAAGACTTGTTCTTTTGTATAACCTAAATCTTCATAAACAAAATTCATGGTTTCATTTGCCCATTTCATAAGTTCTTCTTTACTCAAATTTTTAAAGAAATCTTTATCACTTGTGAATATCATTTCATCAGCAACAACGCTTTTAGAATCATTTACCATATTATAAAAAGATTTTTTCCTATCAGCTCTCATGTTCTTCATTCTTTCGGAATGTTCTTTTTGATATTCTTTTGTTATTTCATAAAATTTCTTTACATAATCATTACATTCTACTATTTCAATATTATTTTTACTATCTTCAATCCTAATATTTGGATTAGATTTGTAGTTATCTTTTGTTCTTCCATTATGACTGCCTTTTTGTGATAATTCATGTATTGTTTTAATGCCTTCACCTCTAAAAATTGCATAACTCATTTCTTATTCTCCTTTCTTATTATTTTTATTTTCTTCTTTATATAATTCTAAAATCTTTTCGATTTGTTCTTGATATTGTTTATCCTTTCTTAAAACTTCTAATATAAGATGGTTAGGAATTACTTCTTTATTTTCCTTAAAATATTCAAGAATTTGTGGTACTACTATTTCAAAAAAGTAGTTAATAATTGTCATCTCCTTTCCACCACCAAGACATAAAAAAAGAACACATTTCTGTGTTCAAAATTGTATTATTATTTTTTCTTTGTTTGAGTATTATTCTTATTAAATTCGCTACTTATCATTTCAATATCTAATGAAGAATTATCCTGAAGAGGAATTATTCTTGTCATATTTTCATTTATAAAAGCACAATGATGTTCAATTTTAAAACATTCTGCGTCAGTTATAAGTTTATATTCTATAAAAATATTTGGGATAAAACTATAACTATTATTACTATTGCTTTTACCATATTCTGTATCACTTTGAGTATAAATTCCTTCTAACATACATTCTAGTAAACTAGGTCTATCACATGAACCTACATCAATTTCTTTTGATTTATCTGAACAGTTATAAATTGCTTGTTCATTTAAATTAATATCGGTTTATTTTACAGAAAGAAGAGCATATACATCTCTTAATGTAGTATTATTAAAAGATTGATTTAATGCTTCGTTTATACATTTATCTATATCAGTTTCTTTATTAATTACCATTAATCTTACAGGTACATCGTCTTTGTAAAAAATTATGGAATTTTGTTTATTGCTAATATTTAAATTATCTTGATTACTAGTTATAATACAATTACAATTTCTCAAAATTTTATAAGAGTTAAAAGGAATATTACCATTTTCAAATTCATCAACAAATGCACCACTAAAACATTCAATATGATTTGGATTTTGCTCAGTCCATAAATCTATTGTTCTTATTATATTCATTAATTAATACATCCTTTCTATTTTAATTTTCTTTTTTCTTCAATATTTTCAAATCCATAAACAAGGCTATTATAATTTCTTTCAAATAATCTTTCAGCCATTTCTTTATTTTTAAATCGACTATTTAATAATACATAATTTTTATAGTTTTGTGGATTGTACTCATCTATTTTAAAGTAATCATTTTTATGATAAATATTAAAAAATAAATCAGTTAAGTCTAAATCTACAAGAGTAGAAAATCCACTTTGATAACAATATTCAGCAACTTTTTTAACACAATCCACAAAGTGAAATCCACCAATTACTATTTCATCAAAGTCTCCTAATTGTTCTATTAAATATCTTTCACTAGGATATTTAATATCTTTATCTTGTTTTTCGCTACCATCCTGATTATAACCACTAGCCTGTTCAAAAGTTATATCAGTATAAATTATTTTATCAGTAGGTAAAGGGTTAATTCCATAAATATTTTTATCTGGATAAATGGCATAAACAATTTGATACTCTTTTTCTCTATATCTTTTTTGGATACATTCATTTAATACTTTATATGGATTTTCTCTTCCCATTTGTTGTAAATATTCTTCTGAAAATTCGAAAGAACGATTATATTCTTGAATAGGATATAAATATAAAAAAATTTTTTTCATAAGTAATCACCTAAATATATTTTATCATAATTTAGCCATTTATTAGTAATAAAGTGTATTTATCCTTATCGAATTTATGGTTCTTTTTATTAGGAATTATCTGTAATATATTGTTATTATTATCTAATTCACCAAGATTTAATTTATCTTTTTCTATTGTAACAGGTGATATATTATAAAACTTACTTAATGAATTAATATATTTATCTATATCATCTTTAGTCTTTTCATTAGATAAAATAATATCTCTATCATTAATATTAATTATCATATCAAAACAATCATTTCTAAACATATAACCAATATTCATAATTTCTTTTTTATTAATATTTATTTTTTTAATAACTATTTCATCTTTAACTCTTTCTATCTCAATAGAGTCTATATATTTCATAATGAGTTTTGATTTTTGTTCTTTTGTTAATTTATTCCATAATCCATTTTTTCTAACAAAATAAGATTTATATTTCATTTTCTCTAATTGAAGTAGATTATAATATAGATTTAAATCCTTTTTATTATTTTCATTGTTGTTAGCGTTATTTAGATGATTAAGTTTCAATTCTAAATCATTTATTTGTGATTTTATAGCTTTTTCTTCTGTTATAAATTCATCTTTATCTATTAAGTCATCTAAATAGGCTTCTTTTATCTTTTTAAGTTTCTTATTGCATTTATCTAACATCTTATTATATTTGTCTATTTCAATGTTTAAATCTTCATTAAAAAAGGATTTAAAGTTATTATCAATAAGTAGATAATAATCTAACATATCATTTAGAAATAACATTAACGGTTTCTCAATTTTCTTTTCATTAATTCTAGTATTACAACAATTACATTTATAATAAATTTGAGTAGGTTTATTCTTTGAAGTAGAGGAAGAACCACCCATAATTTTATTACATTTAGAACATACTATTTTCTGCATATATACATAAGTGTGTTTTCTAGTATAGTTCTTTAAATTTCTTTCTTTTTGTGTTTGTACCATTTTAAATGTTTCTTTATCAATGATAGCAGGGCATATATTTTCTAAATGAATTGGTTTCATATTTTTTGCTCTTTTTCCATATAAATAATCTCCACAATAAATATAATTGGATAGCATTCTATCAATAGTAGTAGTTCTCCAATTTCTGTTAAGTGCATTTTTATTATTTAATTTTTTAGTAATAGTGCAAACTGATAATCCATTAACATAGTCATCAAATATTTCTTTTACCACCTCACTTTCTAAATCATCAATGACTAATTTCTTATTGATTTTTCTATAACCAATAGGGGCTTTACCACAAAAATGTCCATTCTTAGCTGCACCTTTTAATCCGAATTTAGTTCTTTCTGATGTTCTTTCAATTTCAAGTTGAGCAAGTATAGTAGTCATTCTTATAAAGAATACACCCATAGCGGTATCTGTGTTAATTTCTTCACTAACACTATCTAGGCTACAATGATATTTTTCGATAAGTTTACAAATAACTTCTAAGTCTTGAATTGATCTTGTAAGTCTGTCTAATTTATAAACGATAATTCTATTAATCTTTCCATCTTTTAAATCCTGCATCATTTCCTGAAATTTAGGACGATTCATATTCTTTGCTGAAACTCCTTCTTCACGATATACCTTATAAATTTGATAGTTCTTATACATACATAATTTTTTCATTTCTTTTTCTTGCTCATCTAAACTAAATCCTTCACGTACTTGATCATCGGTCGAAACACGAGGATATAGTCCGGCAATTACGTTCTTTTTTTCTTCGTTCATAGTTTTTTCTCCTTTCCATTATTAATTTTGAACGACAAAAAACACAAGAGAATTTCCCTTGTGTTAAGAACTACAAAATACTTAAAATATACGATTATTTACAATTTTCGTATATTACCATAATACCATATTTTGACAGGACAGTCAACGGACATCCACTTAAAAAATATATCATAATGGTTTTTAATTACTTATAAAATAGGGAAAAAATAAGGCTTAAAGTTTTTTCATTTCTTGCATTTTTAAAACTAGATTGGACAATCTACTTAGAGTTATAATTTCATGACTATCTTTTAAATATAAGTTGTTATCGTTGTCATAAGAAATTAAGATTAAACAAATTGATTCATTACTGATAATAATCTTATGTGGTTCTTTTATAGATAGGTTAGTCTTATCAAAATGAATATTTTTACCAGATATAAAATTTAAATGTAATTTTGATATTTTAGGTATTTTAGTAATTTTATCCTTAACACTTAAAGGAAATTCTAAATGTTCTATGGTTATTTTCATTTGTTAATCATCCTTTCATATATGAAAAAATCCCATATCAACAAGTGATATAGGATATTCTATAAAAATAAAACTCACACAAAGTGTGAGTAATTCTCTCAATGGAGCCCTTATGGTTCTGGTAAAACAACCATTAAAAGCAACAATTTATAGGTAGTAATAACTACTAACTAAAATTAGTATAACATGGTTTTAGTAAAATTAACCAACATTTTAATATTTTAAGTAAATAAAATGATATAATAGGAACTGAAAGACAAATAGTAATTTGTTGAAATGATTGGAGGAATGGGTATGAAAAACAAAAATGTATTATTTGCAGTATTAGGTATAATTGTATTAGTAGTGTTAGTGATAGGAGTTTTTTATCATTTTAGAGATAGAAGGACTTATACACTCAATTTACCTCAACTTGAAAAATTAGAAAGTATTTCATTAAATCAAAATGAAAAAGATATTAGTATTAATGGCAGAGAAGAAATGAAAGATATACTATATGTTTTAAATGGTACAAAAAGAGTTACTAAAAACGAAAGCATACAAGATGCACCTGTAAATATTGATGATGAAATAAAAGTTGATTTTCACTTTATAGAAGCTGGAGTATCTACAATATTCGTATATAAGAAAAACAATAGTTATTATATTGAACAACCATATAATGGTATATATCAAATAAGTGGAGATGAATACAATTCGATAGAGAAACTTGTTAGATAAATTACAATAGAGAAACTTGTTAGATAAATTACAATTTAAATAAGTATAATATTAATAAAAGGAGGAATTTTAAATGAAAGAAAATGCAAAATTTTTAAAATGTCCAATATGTGACAATATAATAGAAATAATTGATGGAGATGTACAACATATAACTTGTTGTGGTAGAAAAATGGAAGAAATGAAAGCTAATACTACAGATGCAGCAACTGAAAAACATATACCAATATATAAAAAAGTAGAAGATGAAATAGTAGTAAGTGTTGGAGAAGTAGAACATCCAATGGAAAAGGAACATTATATAATGTGGATTGCACAAGTATCAGAAAATAGAATAACTCGTGTGAAATTACATCCAGAGCAAGCAACGGAAACTAGATTTCCATATATATCTGGTGCAACATTATATGCTTATTGCAACAAACATGGATTATGGAAAACAACAATAGAATAGTAAATAGCTATAAGTAAGAGATAAATTACAATAAGTAAATCAAAATACTTTAGCAAATATTACAAAAATTAAATAATAAAAAATTACGAGGTATTGAATCTAATCAATATCTCTTTTTGTTGATGGAAATAAAATAAAAAAAAATGAAAATGAAGTTTATTCAAAAGTAACTTTTGAAGGAGAAAATAGAAATAATATGGTATAATGTTTGTAAATAGTAGATCAATTGAAAAATGGCAGATAATAAAAAATAGTAATTTATCGAGGAGGTATTTGTAATGAAAAATAAAAAAATTGGTATAGGTTCATTGTCATTGTTACTAGTAATTATTGCTTTCGTTTGGGCTTTTAATATTTTTGGAGTTTGTGTAGGAGATCACATTTTAGCAACATTGAACATACCTACTTGGTCTAATATGGCTAATGCGACTGGAACACATTACACTATTTTTTATTCATTTATATTTTTAATACCAGCACTAATATTATCTATTAAATATAAAGATAATTTGTTTGCAAAGGTTGGAAAATGGTTATCAATTACTTTTATTGGAATACTTTTACCTGGATTTATATTTATGATTGTATAGTAATA